>Ga0315339_1000723_pt1 | contig 36845 bp, 24 predicted proteins | sample ASW17metaG_FD_204514 | JGI IMG/M metagenome (GOLD analysis project Ga0315339, IMG submission 204514) | Ammonia-oxidizing marine archaeal communities from Pacific Ocean, United States - ASW #17 | ecosystem: Environmental > Aquatic > Marine > Oceanic | place: USA: California | collected 2016-12-05 | reverse complement strand
ATATTGTATTGACAAAATTGCGAGCGCCTTCGCCACCTGGACCCCCATGTTTATATGGGCTAATTTCAATGAGTGAAGACAGGTTTCCGTGATAAGCGCCGTCCAATACAATTGTTTCTTTACTCTGCGTAAAATGGCGGGCTATTCGCAAAGCCAAATCATTGGCTTCGCTTCCAGAGTTTGTGAAGAAACACACATCCAAACCTGGAGGAAGTTTATCCGTCAATGCCTTGGCATAATTAACAATAGGCTCATCCAAATAGCGCGTATTGGTGTTGAGTCTTTTATATTGACTGTGAGCAGCTTCCACCACTTTTGGATGACAATGACCCACATGTTGAATATTATTCACCGCATCTAGGTATTGTTTCCCATTCGCTTCATAAAGATATTGACCTCCACCACGAATAATATGGAGTGGCTCCGCATAAGATAGACTTAATGATGGGCTCAAATGTTTTTCCCGAAGGGAGCGGATCGAATTTTTATCAAGCATTTACACAGCCAATTAACTTATCTGACCACATCGCCAAATTTTCACTTTTCATTCTATTTAAAAATGCTCTGGCTGGAGATTCAGATACGGATAAATATGTGTTCTCTGGGAAAAGAGATTGTCGATAGGAAGCCATAGTCATTGAAATACATAAACGAAGACACATTAAATAAATGACGGATTTCAATTCATTTTCATTGAGGGAAAATGATTGATGAAAGCCTTTTAATACCTGTGAAATAGCGTGTAGAGGCTTATCTTTATATAGGGCGACATAGGCCATACAAACCGCTGGCTCTAAGGCCACATATGAATAAATCATGTCACCAAAATCAATGATACCGGTCGTTTTTCCATTTTTATTCACCAGCACATTATAATCATTACCATCGTTATGAATGACCATTTTTCGCAATTGATCATCCAGAGGTAATACACTAATCTCATATTGATTCATAAACCATTCAACCAATATTTTATCTTTGATATTTTTATAATGATGTGTTTTTAAAAAATCAACAAAACATACATCCCATGGAAAAGGCCTTTTTGATGCTGGGTGGTTAAATCCTTTAAGAGCAAAATCAAGTTTCCCCAAAAACACGCCCAATTCGAAAAGGCTATCATTCGATTGATAAACGTCCTTTAAAAATTGGCCATCAACATAATGAAGGAGACGAACCCAATTCGATTCGCCATTCGATTCAATTTGGATAATACCATCACCATTGATGGATGGAATCGCCATTGGCAGTTTCATATTATTATCTGTCGCCGACAAGTGTTTCATGGCCATATTCTGCATATCCAACACATCATATGCCTCAGCTGCATTGGAAATTTTTAATATATATGATTGGTGATTGTCAACAATCTTAAAATTTTGATCTCGATCGCTCACCAAAGATTCAGCGATCCCTTTGATGCCAAAATATTTTAGAGCAATTTGTCCCGCTTCATTTTTTGACAATAATGGTGCAGGTGTATCAAAAACGGAAGTCTTCATCCAACTTGCTTGATTTCAGCACTGGCTCGAACACCCGATTCAATCGCACCATTCATTGAAGCTCTGTATATCGCCGTATGTTCGCCCGCAAAAAAAATCGGTCCTTCCTGTTGGGCTAAAATTTTGCGGAAATCTTTCTGACCAACACCTGCTATTGAATAGCTTCCCTTTACCCAGGGATCCTCATTCCAATATTTAGTGACACCACCTTCCCAATGGTTCGGTGCTTCGGGCCAAATATCAGCACAAGCTTTTCTACTTACTTCCATTCGATTATGTTCATTCATTCGACCCAATTTCCTTGCATCATCTCCAGATGTGAAAGACAATAGAATTCCCCTTGGCCCTGGTTGATCGATTGAAAAATGGTAAACGCGCCGTAAGGGAGTATCTGTAAAAACGCGCTGCCCAATTGAATCAGGCTCGTCCCAAAACCGACGACGGTATTGCATGGCCACTTTCATTACATGCCCATAAGATTGTTTATCAATGCAATGGGATTTTTTATCTGAAAATCCCGGGGTGATTCTGATTTTTCTAAGAACAGGGAGCGGTAAAGCTAAAACACATTTTATTCCGGTAATGGAATGTTGTTTTCCTTTTTCCACAAAATAAGCAGTTACATTTTCTTCATTAAAATCTAATCGAGTTAAAGGCCGATTATATTTAATCTTTTTTGCTAGTTTTTTTGCGAATGTTTTCGGGAGCTGATCATTCCCTCCAAAGATCCTTCCCTCTTCTGTATTTTCACTGAATGCCGATGTTCTCGAATTGGCCAGTACCATATAAAGCGCTGACATTTTTGATGGGACAGCTGTGGATTCGGTGGCATTGGTATAAGTATATAAATCAATAATATCCTTTGGTGCATTGCCTTCTTTCAGGATTTCTTCTATCGATAAGTTATCTAAAGCTAAAACGTCGGGCGATTGTTCTCCTTTTTCTTTGACAAGGTCAATCCATTGTTGAATATATGGTACTTCTTGGCCAAATAACTGACCACTATTTATCCCTTGATAGGGCAACCTTAGTCTTCCCGATTTCAATCCCTCCATAGATAGATGCTTTCCACGAACGTACGCACCGTCGTATTGTTTTGCAGGTAAAATGGTTAAATTGAATTTTTTACAATAATCACGGACGTAGGTGTCCGTACTATCTACATATTCGGCACCCATTTCAGCATATAGGTGATCTGCAAAAGGATCACGATAAGTACTTACCCGACCCCCAGGTCGTTTTTGGGCTTCCAGTAAAATGACATTGTAACCGGCATTATCTAACTCATAAGCACAGGATAATCCCGCCAGGCCGGCACCAACAATAATTATACGATTATCATCAGATCCACCTGAAAGAAGTGTGGAAATTGCGAATGGGGATACGGCTGCAGCAGAGACTAGTGATCCTGCTTTTTTAAGAAATAACCGCCGCGTTAATTGATTCTGATTTGATGGGGATGCCATGTTAATTCCTCACATTGGTTTGGTGAACTTAATTCGCCAATGGGCAGAGACAAAAAGGAATTAGTCTAATAATCTCGGTATGGTTAAATATAAAATTGCGCCAGTCACTAATGCTGCGAATCCTTTTAAAAAACCAATATCAGTCGGTATGATACCCGATTCCTGAAGCCAGGATAGCACAGCAAACATGATGCCGAATGAAGATAAATAAAACCAAATGACCTTACGCATTATCCTCCATCAGACCTTCTATTTCGTCAATTGTTTTTGGAATAGGTGGCCCGAGGATTCGATATCCCTCATTTGTAATGATAATATTATCTTCAATTCGAATGCCACCAAAATCACGATAAGAATCCAACTTATCATAATTGATAAAGTCATTATTTTTTTTATCCGCTTTCCATTGATCGATTAGGTGGGGAATAAAATATAATCCTGGTTCCACTGTGAGTACAAAGCCAGGTTCAAGTTCTTTAGCTAACCTCAGATAAGCTAAACCAAATTGATCGCTCCGATCTTTTTTATCGTCGTATCCGACCAGATCTTCTCCTAATCCTTCCATATCATGCACATCCAATCCCATCATATGCCCTAGGCCATGAGGAAAAAATAAGGCATGAGCACCTGTGGCAACGGCATCCTCCACTTTCCCCTTCATTAATCCTAGAGATTTCAATCCTTCTACAGCGATAGAGGCTACTTTTAAGTGCGCATCTTTATAAGATTTTCCTGGTTTGCAATAATTAAATGCTTCGAATTGCATTTCATTAACAATATGGTAAATAGCTTTTTGACGTTTATTAAATTTGCCATTTACTGGAAATGTTCGTGTAATATCGCTGGCATAATGCATGGGTGATTCTGCGCCGGAATCATTCAAAACCAACTGTCCCGATTCTAAAGTATTGTTATATTCATTATTATGTAAAATTTCACCCCGAACAGAAAAAATAACAGGATAGGCCAATCGTCGTCCGTATGATAATGCAAATCCTTCAATTTGCCCAACAATCGTTTGTTCTTTTGCACCAGGACGGGTCAACAACATCGCTAATTTGTGCATTTCTGCTGTAACAACCATTCCCTGATCAATTTCTATAATTTCCTCTTCAGTTTTAATAGATCTTTGACGAATAACCGATTGAATGAGATTTTTTGATGACCCCTTGCCATTAAATAACTGATCTATCAAGTTTTTTTGATCTGCTCGATATTGAGGAAGATAATGAATGGTTTGCTTTTTTGTTTTTAAATGTTTTGAAAGATCTTTATTTGGGCGGAAATGGTTAATGCCTGCAAGACCAGCCATTTCCTTAATGGAAATACGATCACCTTCCCAGACAATCTCATCGACCGTTAAATCATCACCAAATAATGTTGAGTCACCTGAACCAGTATCCATAACTAAATTGAGGTTGGTGAAATCAAGTCCACAAAAGTAGAGGAAATTGCTATCTTGTCGAAATCGGAGATGGTTCGATGGATAATTCATGGGAACGGGGATATTCCCCGGTAAAAATATTATACCATCTTCTATGGTTTCGGAAAGGGCTTTCCGACGATTTTGATATGTATCAGGGGAAAACATAGTCGCGAATATATGAAGGCAATACCATTTTCTATATGAATTTTTTCATTATGAATTCTAATGATGATAATTTTATATATATTATATATTCACATAAACATTCATAATGTGTATTATTAATACACATACGCTATTTGCGTTGAAGATGAAATCAAATATTGTGCTATATAGTATGTCACTAAAATGAGAGTATTACTATATTTAAAGCGCCGCATAAACCGTTGGTATGCCAATATTGAATCAGATACACAAAATATGAATGTCCCTGATCCGATTAATAATCCAAATGTATTTTTTGTTGATAGCCAAATACCCATCCCCTGCCAGACCATCAATAGAATAATAGACATATATGCCCCGACCGGAATTATAAGTTTGCCAAGGTTGGGCTTTATCATTCGAAATAACCAAATCGCAAATCCAATAAAAGGCAGCAAGGGTAAAATATCCCAATCCATTCCATTATAACTAATAAATGCTGTAAAATAAAAAATATGGCCGACAAGAAAAGTTGCCAAACCCAACTCAAATTTATACCATGGTTTTAAAAGCATAATGTCACCCAACAGAGAAAATATTAACCCCCAAAATATAAAAAATAAAAATCCTTCCAGTTCAATCCCGCTAGTAAACAGTATTGATATTATCAGAATCATTGTTAACGGTTTAAAAATAATAGAAATAACATTGTGATGGTTATAATCCGCCCACAGGTGAATCGTAGCAGAAATGATGATGCCCAGTGTTAACAAAACTATTTAATGGAACTTTTTTGTTTTATCATGTGTTAAATCTACGAAACCTGGGAGGGAGTGCCGTAAGGCATTCCCTCTTTTTTTTAACAAACAGAATCCTTTTATGGATTCAAAACAAAAAGGAGCACGCCATGCACCTAAATAAAAAAGACGGATTCACACTTGGATTCGTACTCATCGCAGCGTTTGCTGTAATACTGAATGGATTATTAAAACACCAACCGGACAATCCGATTGAACTGGCAGAATCAAGTTCCATGGAAGATACATATCCATACCCATTGGATATTAAATCTTCTAATATTGGAATTACGTTGGAGGACAATCATGGTTTGATATCAGTGGACAAACCAACTCCCACATCCTTCACTGAAGCATTTGCTGAAGCACGAGATTCAAAAGGACCTGGCGCCATTTTTGAATGGAACGGACAATCCTACACCACCAGTTTTGCTGAAGAGATTGTAAAGCCGGGTGAAAAATTAGACTCAACCCAGATTAACATTGTATTGAATAAAATACCTGAGAAATAAGTTAATACCATATAGAGGGGCAAAATTTTGCCCCTCTATAAAATCCAACCTTTATCTATCATATTATATACAATTAGAACCACCACCAAACCAAATATAGTTATAATCGTGATAATGATAGTATTCCCTGATATTTTTTTCATCACTATAGAGGCCATGTTAAATAAACTTGTAATTGTTGGCCTTGAGGAATAACCCCAACAACTAGAGAAGTGGATTGTTTGTAAACCTGTCCAAACCCTCGTCCAACAGCCATTCCCAAGACAGCCCCAAAAATAACATCACTTAAATAATGTTCATTGTCATGAATCCGGCTCAAGCCTGTAACACCTGCCAATATATAGGCAGGAATTCCGATTTTTGACCCATAGATTTCCTGAGCAATGGTTGCGGTTAAAAAACTATTGGATGTATGTCCCGATGGAAACGACCTTTTATTTTTCCCATTTGGTCTATTCCGACCTACACCGAATTTTAATCCGTATGTCAATAACCCATTTGCTACAAATGCAGTGCTTACATATCTTAATTTTTCATTATTATTCTCGGATGTTGCCAATACCCCCCAAAGTAATAATTCCCCACCGATTCCCCAATAATCACCAAAAACTGCCATTTGATGAGGCATGAGTCCATTCTTTTGTGCATAGTCATTGAAGGCGTCATCATATTTATATGCAATTCCCGTACCGATTATGCCGCTGATCAAAAGCCATTGGTTCGTACTATTTGATACTGTTTCCGTAAGGCCATTCTTAAAATAAACGGTCGAACTGGATTGGCCTGCCAAAAATGAACATAAGATTAGAATAATTGATATATACCGCATCGTTGATTTTCCCACACCGGAAATTAACCAAAACTTATAGCATTACCCTTCTACTTTCACTTATGACATCAAACCAAAATTCAATAAGTTTCATCCTCTTTTAAACCGATAAAATTATAATGAACACACATCCATTACGAGAATTAATTAAAAATGCCGAATTACTGTCTGGAATCGCCCAATCATATGGAACACCTACTTATATCTATGTGAAAGGCCAAATTGAGCACAACGTAAATCGATTAAAAAATACCCTCGCCACTTATTTCAATAAATCTCATATCTGTTATGCCGTCAAAGCGAATAGCAATCCACACCTTTTGAGATTGATGAAATCAGTTCACCCTACGTTGGGCGGTGATTGTTCCAGTCCGGGAGAAATATATGCAGCTGAATTATCTGGTATCGATCCAAAAGATTCCATTTATACGGGCAATTATGAATCCAATAGTGATATAACCATCGCACTGGAAAAAGGAGTATATCTTAATTTGGATGATGAAACTTCATTCGATCGTCTATTAAGTGTCGGAATGCCGAAACGCATCTCCTTTAGACTTAACCCTGGATTTGGGAAAGGAACCTATTCACAAATCACCACCGCAGGAGAAAATGCAAAATTTGGCATTCCGGCAGAAAAAATAATCAATGCCTATCAAAAAGCACAGGATGCAGGCATTAGACGATTCGGACTACAATGCATGGCCGGTTCGGGGAATCTGGATGAAGATTACTGGGTGGAATTACTCACAGCCATTTTTTACCATACAAAAAAGATTGAATCTAAATTGGGTATTGCTTTTGATTTTATCAGTATCGGTGGCGGATTAGGAATCCCTTATAAAGATGAAGATACGCCTCTTGATTATGATCGTCTTTTTTCCAAACTATCAAATTTAATGTATCACAATTATCCTGATAAACCATCGGCCCCAGCCCTGTGGGTTGAACCGGGAAAATCATTCATTGGAGATGCCGGGTTTATCCTTTCGCGGGTGACAGGACTCAAGGAAAGTTATAAAAATTTTGTTGGCATAGATGCAGGCATGGAAACGTTAATGCGGCCCGCCCTATATGGCGCCTATCATCGAATGTTCAAAGTGGGTGAACATGGTATGAACAATGGATCCTACGATTTTACAGGTCCCATTTGTGAGAATACAGATCGTATAGCCATCGCAAGAGAATTTCCTAAAGTGAAAGAAGATGATCTCATCGCTATCATGGATGCAGGTGCCTATGGATATGCCATGTCTCATAATTTTAACACACGTCCTCGTGCGGCAGAAGTTTTACTGGATGGGAATGCCCACCGTTTGATCCGAAAACGCGAAACAATTGAAGATATTTTTTCCGGGTGTAATGTTTAATCGCTTACCCATTTATATTTTCTTCTATTCAATTGGAATAACTCAAGATATTCCCAAAAGTATTCACCAAATTGAACTTGAGTACAACAATACTTATTATCTTGAACCGGCCTTTAAACCATCAACTGGACCGGCAGGTCCTCTTCAGTCCCGAAGTAAAACACTGACAAAAACCGTATTTGGATATCATCCTTATTGGCAGGGAACCAAATGGCAGGATTATAACTATGACCTCCTTTCGACCATCGCCTATTTTTCTGCAGAGGCCAATGGATCAGGTGAACTGACAAACCTCCATGGATGGCCAGCCACTGACTTGATTAATAAAGCACACGAAAATGGTGTGGAAGTGGTTCTTACGGTTACGCTATTTAATAAAACAGATTTAGAAACATTACTCAGTAATGAGAACAATAGAACCACTTTAATCAATAGCCTTGTGAATCAGGTTAAAAGCGCAAATGGAGACGGTGTTAATATCGATTTTGAAGTTTTCCCTGCTTCTCAAAAATCCAATCTCGTTACCTTTGTTAAAGATTTAAGGACAGCGCTACGAAATGAAATTTCACATGCACAAGTCACATTGGCCACCCCGGCTGTAGACTGGAGCAGTGCCTGGGATTTTAATGCTTTGGCAAACGCCAGTGATGGTTTATTTATTATGGGATATGACTACCATTGGAAAGGCAGTTCCACCACGGGTGCGGTGGCACCCTTAAAAGGCGGTTCATATAATATAACTAACACGGTGAATACATATCTTTCTGCCACAGGTAATAATGCAGATAAAATAATTTTGGGATGCCCTTATTACGGCATCCAGTGGCCCGCAAGTTCTAGTGACAAAGGTGCAAATACGACTGACAATGGCAGTGCCGTTCTTTATAATGATGCAGAATCAAAAGCGCTGTCCTATGGGAAAATATGGGATAGTGATTCTGAAACCCCCTGGTATAGATACCAAAATAATGGGTGGTACCAAACCTGGTATGATGACAGCCTTTCATTATCAAACAAATATGATTTTGCCATTTCAAAAAACTTAGGTGGTGTAGGTATGTGGGCTCTCGGTTATGATAGTGGGCATGATCAACTTTGGAATGCATTAAAAACAAAGTTAGCTGAAAAAACCGCCCCTTCTACTCCTATTAACATATCAGTTACGAATATGGGGATGGGGATTGTAGCCATTGATTTTACCGGTTCTCAATCAGCCACATCATTTCAAATACAACGGGTTTTTCACAATTCCACCCAAACAAAAGATTTAGGTACTTTTACCGCTTCACCTTCACCCATTTTACTACAAAGCTTAAGCCCAGACGAACCCTATTATATAAAAGTCCGCGCCATAAATGACTATGGGAATAGTGATTATACTGAAGTATTGGGTGTGGTCTCCTCATCCAGTATGCCCAAAGTGTTAATTGTGAACGGATTTGATCGGGTAACAGGAACAAATAATACCTTTGATTTTATCCGTCAACATGGCGATGCAATTCATCAAAGCAGCTATCTTTTTGACTCTGCAAATAATGAAGCTATTATTTCAGGCAAGATTATTTTAACCGATTATTCCATTGTGGATTGGATTTTGGGTGAAGAGGGTACCGCCACATCTACTTTTTCAGAAAAAGAACAGTCAATTCTAAAAGTATTTCTTAAAAATGGCGGACGGTTATTTGTGTCCGGCTCAGAAATTGGTTATGACCTGTCAGAAAAAGGCAATCTTCCTGATCAACTTTTTTATGATAAATTTTTAAAGGCGGAATATTTAACTGACGCCGCCGCCGGCAAGCAAGGCACCTATGACGCAACCGGGGTCTCGGGCACTTTCATGGATGATATTTCCTTTTCTTTCGATAATGGATCTAATGGGACTTATGATGTTGATTGGCCGGACGGTATAAAACCTGTTAGTAATGCTGAGACCATTTTAAAATTTGATAATGTAGATTATGAATCAAGCGGTGGTGCTGGTGTTGCCTTTTTAGGAGGATTTGATGGTAGCCCAATTTCAGGTGGATTGGTTTATTTAAGTGTGGGGTTTGAAACCATTTACCCTGATGAAAAAAGAGAAGAGATAATGGCAAGAATTTTGGAATTTTTAGATGGACCCATTGCTGCAGTTGGGAATGAAATCAATACAATTCCTAAAAAACTCAATATATCATCTCTATATCCAAATCCATTTAACAAATCTATATCTATTGAATTTCAGGTGTTTGATCATTCGACTGCAGCTTTTTTAACAATTACAAATATCATGGGTAGAGAAATTGTCAAATTATCTATCCAGCCATTAGCGGCCAAAATACAAAAGTTTAATTGGAATGGATTGTTCTCCAATGGCTTACAGGCACCATCCGGTATTTATATTGCCAAACTTTCCCAGGGAGATCAACTCGTAACAAAGAAATTTACATTATTGAAATAATGAAAAAACTATCCCTCTTTTTTATACTTATCTTTGTTGGATGTACCACCGCCCCCACATCCATCCATCAAACTCAATTGGAAAAGAAAAAAAATCAAACTTCATCCAATTTATCCAATGTCAAAGTCGGGCTGGACGTATTATTAGATGATCGATTGGAACTGATTCAAAATAAATCTATCGGACTAGTTACCAATCAGACCGGCGTCGATGGAAACGGCACTCCCAATTACGAACGATTTATGGCTTTAGATGATGTGACATTGAAAATCATTTTCTCCCCAGAACATGGCCTTTTCGGTGAAGCGGTGGCAGGTGAAAAAGTACAATATAATGGCCAAATGAAATCACTTCCAAAAGTGGTTAGTCTATACGGTAAGAATCGGAAACCAACAAAAGAGCAATTAGCAGATCTGGACATTATTATTTATGATATCCAAGATATTGGCGCGCGGTTCTATACCTATATATCAACGATGGGTTTGGTGATGGCAGCGGGGGCAGAAGCAGGAATTCAGATAATTGTATTAGACCGACCCAATCCAATAACCGGTAATCAGGTAGAAGGTCCTATCTTAAACTTGAACAATCAATCATTTGTGGGTTATTACCCTATCCCCATTCGTTATGGATTAACCGTGGGTGAATTGGCTAAAATGATTGTCGGAGAAAAATGGATTGATTTGATACCAGATTTACTTGTTATTCCTGTAGAAAACTTAAAAAATACTTTGTGGTTTGATGAAACAAATTTACCCTGGATAAAACCGTCTCCCAATATACCCGATTTAGAAACCGCCATCATTTATCCGGGCATGTGTCTATTGGAAGCAACCAATTTGAATGAAGGACGTGGAACCTATAAACCATTTAAACAGTTTGGTGCGCCATGGATTGATAAACAAGAATTGTCAATCGCCCTGAACAATTTAAATCTATCCGGAGTCACTTTTAAGCCAGTAAGTTATACACCTATTTCGATTAAAGGAATGTCTAATAACCCACGGTTTAAAGATGAAAAATGTGAAGGGGTAGAATTGATTTTGACTAATCGAAACGCATATAATAGCGTGGATATCGGCATTGCCGCATTAAAAACAGTGAAAAATCTATATCCTGAGAAACTTAGATTTAATAATGATTGGATGGACAAACTCTGGGGGAAATCCGGGCTATCCGATCAATTATTAAATGATAGTAAAGTTGAAATGAATTCAATTCATTTTCATAACACTTCAACAAAATACCGGCTTTATGACTAAAAGACTATTACCGATTTTTCTGGTGTTCATTCTTGGATGTACCCACACGCCTTCTATTTATAAAGAGCAGGGTAAACAATCTGTAAAATCAAATATTCAAGATATTATCGATTCATCTGGATTATCCACCAATATGGGGATAAAAATTGTTTCCTTAAAAACAAATAAAACACTCTATGAGCTCAATGCCAATTCATTATTTAATCCTGCCAGTAATACAAAGATTTATACCTGTCTCGCGGCGATTTCCTTTTTAGACACTAATTATAAATTCAGGACAGAGGTTTATAGAGATGAAGATACAATTTACCTTGTGGGCGGCGGTGATCCCGATCTTACCTTAGAAGAATTAGATTCGCTCGCAGAAGCAGTATCTTCACAAATAAAGGGTATCCATAAACTGGTGATTGATGATACACGATTAGACTCCACTCTTTATGGCGAAGGCTGGATGTGGGATGAAGGTGCATGGTGGTATTCAGCAGAAATCAGCGCCCTATCTGTAAATGACAATTGTGTGGATTTTATCATCAATCCGGGGAAAAAGGGTGCGCCTGCTATTATAAAAACAAATCCAAGTTCAGACTACTATCAAATTTCTAATACATCTTTAACCGTAAATGATATCACTGGATTTCAAAAACTTAAAATTGATCGTGACTGGAAAAATCAAGTTAACCAATTCACGATTGTTGGAAATATCATGGACACCTCATCAGCAGATACCATTTATCGGAATATTCACAATCCATCTTATTATGTGGGCACTTTATTAAAAGAATCTCTCAAAAGTAACGGTATTTCGATTCAGGAGATGAGTAGGGGGAAACGACCATCCACTGCAAAACGGATTGGATATCATGAATCAAAATCTTTAATTTATTCCTTGCAAAACCTCATGGTCGAGAGTGACAATCTCTCTGCTGAGTTATTGATAAAAACCATTGGGTTTGAATCGACAAAAACGCAAGGAAATTGGAATAACGGATTATTCGCAGTGAAAACTTTTTTAAATGATGATGTGGGGATTGACACAACCAAATTAGCATTGAAAGATGGGTCCGGAATCACACGTTACAACTATTCAAGCGCAAACCAATTTATCCAATTGTTATCCTGGGCTTATCATCAACCAGCGGTTCGGGATATTTTTATCAATACCTTACCCGTTGGTGGACTAAATGGCACAATAACAGACCGAGCATTGCCATCCAGAGTTCGTGCAAAAACTGGATCCCTCTCCGGTGTAAGTACGCTATCAGGATATGTATTTACTCACAGTGGACATCCCATCGTTTTTTCCATTTTAATGAATGGATTTACCGGCTCATCTAAACCATATCGGGACCTACAGGATAATATTGTTCAATATCTTGAAAGGTTATAATGGTCCGTTATTTTCTTATCCTTTCTCTTTTATTTTTTTCAGCATGCTCACAAAAAGTAAACCAAAGTCCTTACGTCATTGTATTAGGCATCGCACAAGATGGGGGTGTCCCCCACGCGAGCTGCAGTAAATCATGCTGTATCAATCGATGGGATAAACCAGAAAAAAAAGTAATGGTCACATCTCTGGGGATTGTAGATCCCAATACCAACGAAACTTGGATGATTGATGCCACCCCTGACTTCCCCAAACAGTTTGAATTATTAACGCAAAATAACCAAGAGAAGCTGAAAGGTATTTTTCTCACCCACGCCCATATGGGGCATTATACTGGATTGATGCATTTAGGACGAGAAGTAATGGGTGCAAAATCTATCCCAGTCTATGCCATGCCGAGAATGAAAAAATATTTATCATCCAATGGACCCTGGAGCCAACTCGTCATCCTTGACAATATTGAGCTTAACAAACTGAAAAATGGTAAAAAAGTGAAACTCAATAAACGAATGTCCATTACACCATTTCTCGTACCCCATCGAGATGAATATTCAGAAACAGTTGGTTATAAAATCCAAGGCCCTGATAAATCTTTAATTTTTATTCCAGATATTGATAAGTGGGAAAAGTGGGATAAAGATATTGTAAATATTGCTTCTGAAAATGACTATGCACTTATTGACGGTTCATTTTATACTGCGAACGAATTACCCGGTAGGGATATGTCAGAAATCCCTCACCCATTTATAATTGAAAGTATGGCGAAATTCAAATCACTTTCGAATAATGATAAATTTAAAATCCATTTTATCCATTTGAACCATACTAACCCTGCATTGACAAATAATTCCAATGCTCAAAACCAAATTAAAAATACGGGTTTTAACATAGCACAGAGAGGACAAGCCTTCAAGCTATAAGAATTGAATATAATGAAAAAGTTAATAATTATACTAGCTCAAACAACATTGTTATGGATGATTGGGTGCGATTCAAAACCAATTACTGATGATTTGGGTTTGGTCCCTTTACCTTCTTCAATTTCAATAGCAAAAAGGCAAACGTTAATAAATAGCCAATGGGCTATTACCCAAAATGATAGACATAAAGATCTTAATTCACTAAAAGAAATATTATCGGAAAATCTTTATTCTGATTATGGATTATTAGTCTCAGATTTTTCCAGTAAAACAATCAACTTGAATGTAATTGAAGATAATAATTCCTATGGTGAAGAAGGATATCATTTAAGTGTTAGCGATCAGACAGTACAAATCAATGCAGGAACACCAAATGGTATCTTCTATGGGATTCAAACATTTCGCCAGTTATTGGACTCTGGCAAAAAATCTAATCAGGATATTCAAATTAATCAAATTGAAATCAAAGATAACCCGCGATTTAAATGGCGAGGTATGCACTTGGATGTTGGACGCCACTTTTTCGATATTAGATTCGTTAAACGATACATTGATTACATTGCCATGCATAAAATGAATATTTTTCATTGGCATCTTACTGAGGATCAAGGATGGCGTGTTGAAATTGATGCTTATCCAAAATTAACGAATATCAGCGCTTTCCGCGATGAATCATTAATCGGCCATTATAGTGATAAACCACATCAATACGATGGAAAACGATATGGAGGGTATTATACGAAAGAAGAAATGCGGGAGGTCGTCGCTTATGCACAAAAGCGTTATGTCACCGTAATCCCTGAGATAGAAATGCCAGGCCATACTAGCGCGGTCCTCGCCGCTTATCCAGAGTTATCATGCACTGGAGGACCACATTCAGTAGCCAAGCTTTGGGGAGTACATAAAGAAGTCTTTTGTGCCGGAAAAGAATCTACATTTGAATTCTTGGAAACCGTTCTAACAGAAGTGGCTGAAATCTTCCCGGGCCCATATATTCATATTGGTGGCGATGAATGTCCCAAGGAAAATTGGAAGGAGCATGATCTTGATCAACAACGTATCGCAGCTGAAGGATTACATGATGAGCATGAACTCCAAAGTTATTTCATTAAACGAATTGAAGGTATTTTGAATGGCCTTGGGAAACGGCTGATCGGCTGGGATGAAATCCTTGAAGGTGGTCTAGCCCCGGGAGCAATCGTTCAGTCTTGGCGAGGCATGGATGGCGGCATTGCTGCAGCCAATGCTGGTCACGAAGTTATCATGTCCCCTACCTCTCATGCATACTTTGACTATTATCAATCTGAAGATAAAGAGAATGAACCATTGGCTATCGGCGGATTTCTTTCTTTAGAAAAAGTTTATAGATTCGAACCTGTCCCTGACAATATTGATCCGGATAAACAAAAATACATTTTGGGCGGACAAGGGAATGTTTGGACCGAGTATATCAGTACACCAGAAAAGGTTGAATATATGGCCATGCCTCGTATGAGTGCCATGGCAGAAGTTTTATGGTCCCAAGCAAAAGGTCGGGACTATGAGAGTTTCACCTTAAGGATGGAATGGCAATATAAACGACTCGACCGCATGAAGGTCAATTATCGGAAACCTGATTAAATGTAATAGGAACAATCACCACCTATACTTTTGGTTTAATCATTATAACCAATTTTTCAACTGTAAATACAATAAGCACATTAATTATTACCGCTATTCCAATATACCAAGTCCATACAACACCAACATGTTTTAAATAAAAGACGATCAATAAACTAGAAATTAGCCCGACTATTAAACTGACTGGATGGATATCCCTTTTGATTTTACTGAGCAAAAACAATCCCAGTAATCCCCCATATGTAAATGATGCGATTTGTAATCCTATAATAACAATTGCAGAATCACTTTCATCAAACAGGAGTGCAATGGCTATCAACACTATCCCCCATATGAAACTAACCATTTGAGATTTTTTGATGGATTGATTCCCGCCCAACCAATCCGTGATTGTAGATGCGGCCAACGAATTTATGGATGAACTTAAAGTGGACATGGCTGCAGAAAGAACACCTGCTAATAATACGCCCTTCAATCCAATGGGAAGATAGTTCACAATGAATGAGGTGAATTCCCGATCCCGCTCCATTTCCACACCGCCCATTAAAAGATAGATTAGCGATCCTGCCATTAAGAATACGCTAAACTGTAGAAATACAAATATTCCACTCCCAACCATGGCCTTACGAGCAGCAGACAAGTTCTTTGTCCCCAAAACACGCTGGACCATCATATAATCCACACCATGGGAAGAAAATGAAAGTAATACACCACCTACAATTGCACTGATAAAATAATAAGGGTCTTTAATCAAATCACCCTGCCAATTGAAAACGGATAATTTCCCTTCTACCGATAATGTTGAAATCGCCTCAAATAAAGATTGATCCAAAAGGTTCAATACAATAATTATGGATGCAATTCCACCAAATAAATAGAGAATGAATTGGATACTATCCACCCATACAACGGTTCGAATTCCACCATAAAGTGTATATATAAGCGTAACAACGCCAATCATAATCACGGCCATTGGTAGCGTCCACCCTGTGATGACCTGGACCACAACTGCCGTTGCCAAAAATCGTACACCATCAGCTAAAATCCGCGTAATTAAAAATACGCCAGAGGCGACTTTCTGCATATCCGGACCAAATTTTTGTCCAATAATTTCATAGATCGACGTCACCCCTGAATTGAAATATTGGGGCAGTAATATTAGACTCACCAAAATTCGACCCAAGATATATCCAATGGCAAGTTGAAGAAAAAACCAATCTCCTCGATATGCCAACCCTGGTATACTGATAAAGGTAAGAACAGATGTTTCTGTCGCAACGATTGATAACATGGCTACCGGCCAGGGCAGATTCCTTCCGCCTAAAAAGTAATCTTCCGATGATTCGTTAAATCGACTCTGCCAGATACCATAAAGTGAAAATCCCACCAAAAAAATGAATATAATTGTTAAGTCAATCCAATGCATAAGCCTACTCCTTCATTGGATGAAATGAATAAAATAGCACACCATCAAATAAGGGACCATTCTCTCTAAAATAATAATCCATAAAATCTATATTGACTGTTTTTTCATATTCAGACGACGCATGGATAATATTTTTTTGATCAATAATCATCCCTTCATGTGCTACAACCAAGCCCATTTTAAAATAGGTTTTTTTGACAAATGCAACTCCTGCTACATGGGGTAATTTTTGGAGAATTTCCTGAGTAATATTATTACTGGGAATATATTGAATCGACGTCGATTTCTCCCACCCAAGATCGAGAAACTCTTTTCCGTCTTCCTTGCGGTTCAAAATAATTTCCACTGATTCCAATTGTTCAACGCCAACCAACTCGTTTGTAATATTAACCGTAGAAGAATTTTCCTGAATTCGATCTGTTGTATAATGCCACCGTGTTTTATAAGTTGGGTTTCCATCTTTATAATGAATGGTAATCATAGATTCTTTTGCTTCACCCCATGATATGCTTTGAGAAAACGCTAAGCTTGTGAGAATGTGGGCCGTACAATCGGAGACATCCAGACGAATGATTGGATCAGGGTCTGGCGCCACTTCTTCACCCAATTTAAAAATTTCATATGGCTTCCCTACTTGCCATTGTGCAAATGCCTTTAATCGATCATGGAAATCAGGGTAATGTGAATGGAATTTTGGTAAAATCTTGGTGATTTTATCTTGAGATAACGTCCAAGGTTTTGGCAGCGTATTTACCCAATCGTTCGTATTTGAACAACTCAGTAAAAGGAAAAAGAGAAAAGGAAGAAGGAATCGTTCTATGGACCATCTTCCATCACCCATACCCCATTTCACTCCCATTCTCTTCTCCATTTAAGGTTAGGGTTTTTCTCTACAATTCCCACTGATTTATAAACTTCAGAATGAATTCTCTGGCGCCAATCAAAATACTTTGGGTCTTTATAAGATCGGTTGGGATGCACGGCATTGGTCAATAAAATAACAAACATATCGTTTTCAGGATCTATCCACAATGAAGTACCCGTATATCCAGTGTGACCAAAACTATTGTCACTTAAGAAAACACCGCCGGAAGCTTTACCGTCAGGACTATCCCAGCCAAGGCAACGAGAACTCTCTTCCACTACATTGGCCCGGGTTGTAAAAAGTTTAACTGTTTCCTCTTTAAAAACCCGTTTCCACCCATACTTTCCACCATTCAGCATCATCTGAGAAAAAATAGCCAAATCACTGGCTGTGGAAAATAATCCTGCATGGCCAGCCACTCCCCCAATGCTGTGGGCATTTTCATCATGGACTTCTCCATGGATTAATCCCGTTCTGTATCCTTCGGATATTTCTGTTGGTACAATGCGATGTCGTTTTTCTGATGGTGGATTGTAGAAGGTTGTATTCATTCCTAATGATTGAAAAATAAGAGAATCCACGAATTTATCCAGGGAAACACCACTCACTTTTTCTAATAGTTTTCCTAGTGTAATTAATCCCACATCTGAATATTTAGTTTCTTCCTCCAATTGTAAAATAGGCTCCGTATTAAAGACGCTGTCTATCCGAACTTTATAATCTGTATCCATTAAAAAATACTGTTTAAAGGGTGACAAGCCGGCAGTATGAGTTAACAAATGCTTAATAGTAATTTCGTTTTTCTGTTTATAATATTTTGATTGTTTTCCTCTAAATGATGGCAGGTATTTAACCACTTTGTCATCAAGAGATATCTTTTTCTCGTCCACCAACTTTATTACAGCAGACGTTGTGGCAATGACTTTTGTAATTGATGCTAAATCAAAAATATCTGACTTTCGAGTTGCACGTTTTTTATCGTATGTATGGTAACCGACTGCATCGTGTAAAAATATTTTTCCACCCTTACCCGCAATCAACACACCCCCAGGCCAGGCAGAATCTGCTATTGCTTGATTCAATAATATTTTAACTGAGTCTTTATTGACTGAAATTTCTGAAGACCGGATGCGCTGGAGCGTCGTCCCCGGTTTCCATTTGGATGCTCTATTCGGCCATGTATTAGCTTCGATATTAATTCCTGAACCATTTTTGGCAATGCCCGGTATGGTCACAGGTAAAATGCCCGTAATATCAGCCTTCCCTTTGATCGCATTGGCCGCTGCTGTCTGGAGGATACCACTACTTTTGTATGCACAAATATATACAGGTGCATTTGGGAAATCCTGAATGAGGTATGGACTACCAAAACTGGTGACGATTACATTTTTGCATTTTTCAATGAGCTGATTGACAAACTGCGATTCAACTTTGGGCAAAAATATTTCATCTTTATTCTCGGTGGGATTGGCAAATGCATTGAGGAAAACCAACCCATCATTTGGGATTTTACCCAGAATATGATTGGCCACAACAGCACTGTCTGATTTATCAATTTGAAAGGATATCACTTTGCGTCCATTGGCTTTTAGCTGTTTTGTAAAGCTACTTTCTTTGTGATTATTCTCTCCATCGTATAAATCAACAACATAAAGTATTTCATCGATTCCCGGACTTAGGGGAAGAAGATCTCCTTCATTTTTTACCAGTGTGATCGCACGCGTAGCCATTTCTTTCGCCATTTTGAAATTCGCAACCCGGCCCATTGATCGGTGAGTATCATTCATGGAAATATTTCTATTTTTAGGTAGTCCCAACCGCTCCTTCATTCTTAGCACTTTTAATGCAGAGTCATTAATTCGGTTTTCAGATATTATACCATCAATCACCGCATTTTCAATTGTGTCTATTGACTTTTTTAAATCCATATTTTGAATAATTATATCCGATCCTGCTTTCACTGTTTCAATCAATGCATAGTCACTAGAGTATTTTTTTACAATGCCGCCCATCCGCATGGCATCCGTAATAATGACACCCTTAAACCCCATGCGTTTCCGTAGAATATCCTGCATCCAGAATGAAGATAAAGTTGCAGGATCTTCAGCATTAGGTTGATAGTCAGGCGCATTCACATGGGCAATCATGACCGCATCCACCCCTGCATCTATGGCTCGCTGGAATGGAGGAAGTTCGACTGACCACAATCGAGAAGAATCACTGGGGATTTGAGCCAGGGACGAATGGGAATCGGTCTCCGTGTCTCCATGCCCGGGAAAATGTTTTGCTGTAGCTAACATCCCATTATCATGAAGCCCTCGAATAAATTCAACGGAATATCGATTCACTGAATCGGGATCTTCACCAAATGAACGGGTATTGATAATTGGATTTTTGGGATTATTATTCACATCCACCACTGGAGAAAGACTAAAATGAATCCCCACTGCCCGAGATTCTTCAGCAGAAATTCGCCCTGCCTCATAAGCATATTTTGGGTTGCCCGTCGCTGCGATGGCCATCATGGGTGGCAATGTTACTGCTCCGGGATAGCGGCGTCCCAATCCCGATTCAATATCAGCATCCACCAAAATTGGAACCTTAGATTTGGATTGCATGTCATTGAGCATAGTCAAAGCACTTCCTGCATCGCCAAACCAAATATGAAGAACCCCAATCCCATCCGATTCAATGTAGCTTTGGATTTCATTCCACTTTGCACTTTCATAATTCATAAATCTCATATTCATACTGACCACCATCATTTGGGAAATCTTTTCTCGAAGTGTAAGTTTTTTTAGTGTGGATTCTGCCCAGGATTTTTTTGATGTAAATTGTCCAGGGCCTGCGCAGGCAGAAAATAAGAGGGATAAACAAATTAAAATTTTCCGTAAAATCATAGCATAAAATTAACTGAACTTCGTCCATAAGTCTTTAACTTTTATTTCTATAAATGATGAATTCCACAACCAATGATATAAAAAAAATGATCGGCCAAATGATAATGGTTGGCCTCCGGGGGACTTCTCCGGATGATGCAAAATATTTGTTTAATCAATATGTCAGAAAACTTGAAATATCTTTCCAAAGCCAAGTTGTTGGATTAAAATATTTTTCATAATATATTTATGGTTCTTGTAGAACTTGAATTCGAATTATTTCTATAGATGAGATCGTAAATAATAATTTTATTAGAGATTAGAAGAAAATTTTAATAACAGGTCTATATGATGAATATTAAAGAAAAAATATCGGTTGTAACTGGAGCAGGAAAAGGTATAGGTCGAGCAATAGCTAGAATGCTTTTAAAGCGAGGTGCTTTTGTGGTGCTTGTTGCTAGGCGAACACACGTATTAAAAGATCTACAGAAGAAAATAGATAAAAATGAAGAAAGAAGTTTAATAATAGGAGCAGATATATCCGATGAGAAACAAGTAGTCCATTTGTTTGATAAAGTACGTAAGGAATTAGGCCCTGTTCAGATTCTGATCAATAATGCAGGTGTTGGTACAAAGAAACCGATGGAAGTTCAGAGCTATAATACAGCTGATTGGGATAGGATCGTTAATACCAACTTAAAAGGATCATTTTTCAGTGCCCGAGAAGCATTACGTTCTATGCAAGAAAAACGCTTGGGAACAATAATAAATATAGTTTCTATCACAGGAATTAAAGCTGCTCCTAACGTATTACCTTATTCGGTATCCAAGTTTGGTATGATGGCACTTGGTCAAACCCTGCTTGCAGAAAATCTTAAGCTTGGGATCAAGATTCATAATATTTGTCCCGGAACAACAAACACTTCAATTTGGGATAAAAAAGAGACACCTGTAAGTGAAGCAAAAAGAAAAAGAATGTTGAAACCAGAAGATATTGCTTCAGTGGCGGAATTTTTACTAACTCTTCCCAAAAATGTGCGAATAGATGAGGTTGTAGTTTTACCAAATTATTTTCCAGTTGAGCTTTGGGATTACGCTATACTGGAAGACAACGATAGTGAATCCCGCGATGAATAAAAGCATTGAAGATTTGGATGTATGCATAATAGGTCTAGGCACAATAGGGAAAAGATATGTACGTGTTTTCTGCGAAAACCTTAATCCAAGATCCTTGGCAATTTGTGATATAGATGAGACAAAATCGATAGAGTCTGCCAGTCAACACGGTATAAAGATGTATAATCAGACTGAAATCATGTTAGAAAAAGAAAATCCAAATATTGTGATCGTTGCAACTCCTGATTCAGATCATGAGCGCCCTGTCAAGCTAGCATTAGAATCAAATGCTAATGTATTAGTCGAAAAACCATTAGCTACTAATCTAAAGGCAGCAGTTGAAATGGTTGAACTAGCGAAAGAAAAAAAACTTACACTTATGGTAAATTATAGTCAGCGTTTTGTAACTGAATATCGTTGGATAAAATCTCAAATAGATTCAGGGATAATTGGGAAACCAATTATGTTTTGCTCAAAGAAATTTGATACTATATATGTGCCCACCAAGATGATTAATTGGCCAGATCAGACTTCGCCAATCTTTTTTATGACAAGCCATGATCTGGATTTGATCTGCTGGTATCTAAATACAAATCCGATTGAGGTTTATGCCCAAGAGGTTAAACAAGTCTTGAGAGGTAAAAATATTGATGCCCATGATGGAGTGCATGCAGTCGTGAGATTCGAATGTGGAGCAACTGCAATGTTCCACTCTTCTTGGATTATGCCCGACACCTATCCAACTGTGGCCGGTGGAAGTATGGATATCATGGGTACTGAAGGTTTTATAAACTACTCAATGAATGACAGAAAACTCGCGATTTATACGAAAGACTTGAATCAAGAGATGCAATTTAGTGGTGCACATACGGCTGATAATAAAAATGAAAAATTAGAAGGTGCTTTTGTCACTTCAGTACAATCATTTATTGATACAGTGATCAATTGTAATGAATCAGATTTGTCAGGGCGAAATACTCTACACATAACCCAAGCGCAGTGCGCGATGATTCGTTCCATTAAGGAAAACACAATTATCACACTATGAACGATCCATACAGATCAAGATCTCTATTTATTTTTTGCAATTGGGATTATAGGTTCCTTTTATGTTAAATGATAACTATAGTTAAACTAATATCGTAAAAGATTTATAAAATGAAAGAATTACTATCTGTAATAACTCTTTGTATTAGCTATACATGGGGACAGGCTTATCATTCGCCTCCAAATATACTTTTTATCATGACAGATGATCATGCAGCCAAAGCGGTAAGCTCCTACAATGATAATTTAATTCATACACCAAACATTGACCGCATTGGAAAGGAAGGTGCCCGATTCACTCAGGCTTTTGCTACCAATTCTATATGTGCTCCAAGTCGTGCTACAATTCTCACAGCTAAATTCAGCCATTTAAATGGTCAAAAAGATAACCACGCGATTTTTGATGGTAATCAGCAAACTTTTCCAAAGCTATTACAGACATCAGGTTATAATACTGCTATGATTGGTAAATGGCATCTGAAAAGCGACCCGACTGGTTTTGATTATTGGGCCATTTTCCCAGGGCAGGGTTATTATTATAATCCTGATATAAATACCATGGGAGATACAACTCAAATCCAAGGATACGCTACCGATTTAGTAACAGATTTAGCAATTCGATGGTTACAGAAAAAGTGGGATAAATCTAAGCCATTTTTTATGTTTTATTCTCATAAAGCCCCTCATCGTAACTGGATGCCTGCCCTCCGCCATCTTGATAAATTACAAGATCGTGTTTTTCTAGAACCATCGGCTTTTTGGGATAAATACGATACTCGTTTGGCAGCCGATTCACAACTTATGCATTTACAGAACCACTTTTTGACCGCCTACGATTCAAAAATCACCACAGTTAACGTTTCAAAACGTGATTCAGCATTGTGGAAACTAGCTTATGATGATCGTTTAACCCCATCTGAAAAAGCAGCTTGGGATTTAGCTTATAAAGATGAAAGGCTAGAATATATACAGGGACTTCAATCAGGAAAGAGTAAACAATGGCTTAATTACCAGCGTTATATGAGAGACTACCTCCGATGCGTAATGGCAGTGGATGAAAATGTTGGGAGAATGCTTGAATATTTGGACAATAACGGACTAACGGAACACACGGTTGTAGTTTATATATCCGACCAAGGCATGTTCCTTGGTGAACACGGATGGTTCGACAAACGATGGATGTATGAAGAAAGCATAAGGATCCCATTGGTCATTAGGTACCCAAAGAGCATTGATCCAGGGCAGGTCCGGCATGAAATGGTAATGAATGTAGATTTTGCTCCTACCCTTCTAGATTTTGCTGGAGTGCCCACTCCGGAAGATATGCAAGGACGATCGCTTAAACCTCTTCTTATAGGAGAAACCGAGCTTGATTGGAGAGAGGAAATGTATTATCATTACTATGAGTTTCCATTCATGACTCATGTTAATCCCCACTATGGCATTCGTAACAGCAGGTACAAACTCATCCGTTTCTACGGAGAAGTAGAGGGTTGGGAGTTCTATGATTTACAGAATGATCCTACTGAACAACACAACTCCTACTATAAGGATGAATATCGGGAAGAAATCACTAAAATGAAGGAACGATTGAAGTCACTTCAAAAGAAATACAAAGATTTTAACCCTGAGGAATAACAGCTATTTATGGCAACCCTAGGGTTAAATGAAAGCGATAACGTGTGACGTTGGCCAGACATTTCAATCTTATAGCAGGATAATATTATAAAAGGCCTTTATGATTCTGGCCATAATGATATTATTGTTGTGGATAATCTAAAAAATGGGGAAAAGTTTCATAATTTAAAACCGTTCAGGAGGGAGTGAAGGAGTATATGACTTGGCTTTCCAGAGACTAAAATGTAACCTAACATTTTAATATATTTATTTAAAGTTATTTTATGAATTTGGTGCTATTTCAACTATACACAATCCTTTTGGTGGAAGTTCAAAACTTATTTTAATTCTATTATTAGAGTAAGCAGTCAATTTTCTTTTCTTATTACTATCAATTATATAAATTTCACCTGATGATGGAAGTTCATACTGCTTAGCATTAATACTAAAATTAACCGGGAACGATTCATCGCCAATATTTGCGAGAGCGATTCCAACTTGATTATCTGGGGCTTTCCATGTACCTGAAAAAATTAAAGGAAATTTCTTTTTGAATCTTGTAATAGCATTTCCTGTTTTCCCTGCATATATAGATATTCGTGACATTTCTAGTAGTTCTTCCGGTGGATCAAAATCAGGAGAACGTAAAAATTTTCCATATAATAAATATTTTAATCCATTATACCTTAATTTTGCTAAATCCATTAAAAATTGTGCTTCAATTTTTCTATCTGAATGCAAAAAGGGTTGATAATTCGCTATAGTAGGTTGCAATCCCCAGGCAAAGGACCTGGCCTGTTCCATAAGGAATTGTTTGCTATAATCGTTGTTTAAAAGCTTTAAAGGTTCTTTAGGTGCATACTCTTTTGGCCATAATTCATCATATGGAGGGACAAGCAAAGATGAATAATTTCCATAAGTAATTGCATATTCATGATATACGGCTTGAAACATTGGGATAGGTTTTCCTCTATTCCCTCCAGCATACCTTTCCATACTGACTTGAAGTGTTAGCATTAAATCAAGATAAGGTAGCCAAGATTCACCACATCCTTCACCTGCTAGTATTGGATTGTTTTTATTTTCTGTAATATTGGATCGAATATTTTTAGTGAGTTTTCCAAAATTTTCAACCCAGTAATTACCACCTGCTAGTACATGTCCGTGATTTATATCATAGCACATAGTGCTCTGACAGGCTTGGTCCATGTAGACGCCATCAATATTGTACATATCAATAGCTGTATCAGCTAATGTAGAATATTTATTCTTCCAGAAATCTGTAGCCATGCACATTTCTGTAAGAGCTTTCCCTGTAAATTTGTTATAAACATGTGAGTTGAAATCTCCATTAATATTTTTTACTGCATAATATGAGGCGTTTTCATCTTTCCAGCTTTTTGCAGAAGGACCCCATTTCCACGAATTCATATAAACAATAGCTTTTACTCCTTGATCATGTGCCAACGATAAGGCTTTATTAAAAGATTTATCTCCTTCTCTAGGTGGAAAATATTCAGGGAATTCATCATCATACGAAGTTCTGTGCCACCAGTGCCAAAAGACATTTACGGGTAAACCAAGTCTCTTTCTCAACTCGGCAGCAGGCACAAGTACATTATCTGATTTTTGTCTGTTCCAAACCCATAAAGCAGTTTCTTCTAGCCAGGATGGCGTAAGTTTATTTTTAAATCTACTTTCAGAAGCCCATCTTTGTTTCGTGCCCCATTCTCGATATTGTTCTGTAGCAGTAATCCAGTCGCCCTTGAATGATCTAACTATAGACTCATAAGGTGTTGTATAACTATTTAATTCTGGCGTATAAGCTGGATAGTGATTCATCTGATAAATTAAATTATTATTTGTAGTATCAAGACTTAATGAAAAGCTTTTTTTATGAGATAGAGAATCGTTACTTGATGCATAAAATCCAACTTCATCAGGATCGTATAATGCTAATAGTTGTATTGAAAGCGGATGTCCTGGATAGCCCCATTCATTCCTCGCAGCTGGATCTCTAAGTCGCTTACGTGGGTTTTCATATAATGTACCCATCCATATAGGCAAAGCTAAATATTCTTCATCGCCTAAATCTTTGATTCCTGAAATTTTTGGGAAAGCAACTCTGTGGATATTTTTATCTTTTATACCTGTAACAGATATTTTCCATGATGTTTCAGGTTCATTTTCGCCAATTGAAATAACCCCGGTTACTTTAAAATCTTTATTTTGTATTGTTTCAAAATCGTCCCAAATAAAGGTTAGGGAATAATCATTTTCCTTTATGAAGTGAAATTTTGAAGCATGGGTCATATCAACTTTTTTACTATTGGAATTATCTAATAGAACATCCTCTGACCAATTATCTTTAATATTAATATTTCCTTGAGATAAAACTAAATCAATTTCCCAGATCGAACTTAACGGGTGTTTCTTATCCAAGTATTCATGTGAATTCACTAAATCCTTAAATACCACAAGTGCACCATTTTTATTACTAAAGCCAAGCTTTATTTTGTTATTCTTCAGATATATAATTTGTTGCTTTTCTGTGTCACAACCGATTTGTATAGAAATCATTGTAATAAAGAAAAGTGATAATAGAAGATTTTTTATAAATGTTTTCATCATAGTATCCTTTTTTTAATTAATAGAGAAGATATTTTTTTCTAACTTTCAAAAAATGTTCATTATCTGGAGATGCAAATTTTATAACATTTTCTGTTTCAATATTCGAATGGAGTAAAGCGCGCAGATCTTCGCTACCCCATAATCTATCCAGCCTGCTACGTGGTTGTAATTCTTTTGGATAAAGTTTTTGTGCCGATGATAGCAAAGCAACCGCTAATGGTATAGGTTTAAATTGATCACGATCGGTTACAACAAGTTTTAACCCACTGCATATAGATCCATCATGTTTTGGGCTAGAATCTTTTCCTGGGATAGGGTGCGGCGTAAATTCAACCGTTTTTGCTTTTACACCTTTCAAATATTTTTTTGGTACTCCACTAAGCCATTTTTTTGCATCAATGTTTGGTGCTCCAAACATTAAAAATGGGGTTGGAGTTCCTCTTCCCTCAGAAAAGTCTGTTCCTTCAAAAAGACACATCCCAGGATAGACTGTAGCAGTTTCTAAATCAGGCATGTTAGGAGAGGGAGCAATCCAAGGTAATCCTGTTTGGTCATACCACATTTCGCGACTATAATTTTCCATTTTAATTACCGTTAAATCACAATTTAGAGAAAATCCGAGATAATCTTCATTATTGAACATTTCCGCGATCTCTCCAACAGTCATACCATAACGTGTTGGCAGGGGCGCAACTCCAACAAAACTGTGGTGGGGAGGAGTAGTGATTGGCCCTTCTACTCGATCTGCTCTAATTGGGTTAGGCCGGTCAAGTACAATTACAGGGATTCCATCGCGCTTAGCCGCCCCCATTGCAAGAAAAAGATTCGATATATACGTATAAAATTTTACACCAACATCTTGAATATCATAAATAAGAACATCAACATCTTGTAACATTGCAGGTGTAGGTGAGCGGAAGGTGCCATAAATACTGTATATCTTCATGCTTGATTCGACATGGTCTGTAATTGTTTCACCTGCAGCAATATCACCTTTAATTCCATGCTCCGGACCAAAAGCAGCTACTACTTTTCCATGGTTTGATAGCAAGTCAATAATATGTTCACCATTAGAATTGACGGAAGTGTGGTTTGCAATAACGCCTAACCGTTTATCTTCGATTAGATTGAGGTGATTGCGCAATAGATTTTCCAAACCAGTGACGACTTTACCTTGTGCAGATAATATGTTGGTTTGTAAAAAAACCGTAGTAATAAAGAAAAGAGATAATAGAAGATTTTTTATAAATGTTTTCATCATAAAGTCCTTTAATTCTCTATATATAGAGAAGATATTTTTTTCTAACTTTCAAAAAATGTTCATTATCTGGAGATGCAAATTTTATAACATTTTCTGTTTCAATATTCGAATGGAGTAAAGCGCGCAGATCTTCGCTACCCCATAATCTATCCAGCCTGCTACGTGGTTGTAATTCTTTTGGATAAAGTTTTTGTGCCGATGATAGCAAAGCAACCGCTAATGGTATAGGTTTAAATTGATCACGATCGGTTACAACAAGTTTTAACCCACTGCATATAGATCCATCATGTTTTGGGCTAGAATCTTTTCCTGGGATAGGGTGCGGCGTAAATTCAACCGTTTTTGCTTTTACACCTTTCAAATATTTTTTTGGTACTCCACTAAGCCATTTTTTTGCATCAATGTTTGGTGCTCCAAACATTAAAAATGGGGTTGGAGTTCCTCTTCCCTCAGAAAAGTCTGTTCCTTCAAAAAGACACATCCCAGGATAGACTGTAGCAGTTTCTAAATCAGGCATGTTAGGAGAGGGAGCAATCCAAGGTAATCCTGTTTGGTCATACCACATTTCGCGACTATAATTTTCCATTTTAATTACCGTTAAATCACAATTTAGAGAAAATCCGAGATAATCTTCATTATTGAACATTTCCGCGATCTCTCCAACAGTCATACCATAACGTGTTGGCAGGGGCGCAACTCCAACAAAACTGTGGTGGGGAGGAGTAGTGATTGGCCCTTCTACTCGATCTGCTCTAATTGGGTTAGGCCGGTCAAGTACAATTACAGGGATTCCATCGCGCTTAGCCGCCCCCATTGCAAGAAAAAGATTCGATATATACGTATAAAATTTTACACCAACATCTTGAATATCATAAATAAGAACATCAACATCTTGTAACATTGCAGGTGTAGGTGAGCGGAAGGTGCCATAAATACTGTATATCTTCATGCTTGATTCGACATGGTCTGTAATTGTTTCACCTGCAGCAATATCACCTTTAATTCCATGCTCCGGACCAAAAGCAGCTACTACTTTTCCATGGTTTGATAGCAAGTCAATAATATGTTCACCATTAGAATTGACGGAAGTGTGGTTTGCAATAACGCCTAACCGTTTATCTTCGATTAGGTTGAGGTGATTTCCCAATAGATTTTCCAAACCAGTGACGACTTTACCTTGCGCAGATAATATGTTCGCAGACATTATTATTACTCCTAACGCATTAATAAGAAGCTTATTCATAGTGCTCTTTGCAAGCACTAGGGCTTTAAACGTATTTCACAAAGGATGATCACTTGACATGACCATCTATAATTATAATAAGATTCTATAGCTTAGTTAACCAAAGGCCTTTTTTATTATTGCAAGCCCTATTAATAACCCGGATTTTGATTTGCCTGACTTATTTCTGTGTTAGCATCAATTTCCCATTGAGGAATTGGCCAAAGCATATATCTATCAGCCACAACTTTACCTATATTTTCAAGAATTTTTTCTTTGGCTTTTCCTGATCGTTTTAAATCTTTCCAACGTTTACCTTCAGAAATAAATTCATAGGCTCTTTCTTGTAATACAGTATCTCTAAATGATTCGGCTGACCAACCAGAACTAGGATAATCAACTGCAGAAGCAGTATTCGATGGATAACCATAACCTCTTCTTTTAACTTGATTTAAAGCGTCAATAGCCATAGCAGAAGGTCCTCCTTCAGCTTGGGAAGCGGCTTCTGCATATATTAACAGAGCATCAGCGTACCTCCACATAGGAAAATCATTTCCGCTTGATCGTGCGCCAGGTGCGCTCGGGTCCCTGAATTTAGCAAAACACATGGTTGGAAAAACCAGTGTATCAACTGCACCTGAGGTTTTATCTATGAATGTAGTAAAGACTCCCCACTGTTTACGCAAATCGTCGTCATCCCAATTTATTATGAATGGATTTTTATGGTCAGAGTATAACACATAAGCTCCATAAGCACTTCTTACATCTGCTTTCCAAGCTAAATAAAATGGCCAGGACCAACCATATGCGGCGTTATATTTTATGGAAAAAATTTCTTCTGAAGTACCATTGACTGTAGGACCGAAAAGGTTGTCCCAGTCATTCAGTTTTGTTATTTCGACTAGGGAATGATCACCACTGTCCATTACCTCTTTCGCTTTATCTCGAGCCTTAGCCCAATCACCTAACGTCAGATATACTTCAGCAAACATAATTTTCGCACCCCATTTTGAAGGGCGACCATATACAGTTATCGAAGCAGGTAATCCACTTTCAGCAGCCTGTAAATCAGCAATAACTGCATTGTATACATCTGCTACAGGGGTTCTCGCCATATCTCCATCCGTTGAGTTAAGGCGTAAGGGGACTGCACCAAAATCTCGAACCAGATGATAGTAACAAAGTGCCCTTAAAAACTTTGCTTCAGCTACTAATGCAGATTTTGCTGATTCATCTCCTTCTATTCCAGGAATTTTTTCTATTGCTATATTTGCATAGTTAACAGCTTGGTAAAAATAGTCCCACATTAAACCAACTCTTCTCTGGTTAACAGCATCTAACCCAGTATATTCCCCGCCAATTGGTATTGTTGATCCTCTTCCATATGCAAAGTCAGCAGGTATTTCTATTTGTAATAGATATTGATGCGCAAAAAGCTGTCCAGCGCTTAGAACACCATATATTGCATCAACAGCTGCTCTACCATCACTAACGGTTTTGTAAAAGTTTGCTTCAGATATCCGATCTTTGGGAACTTCTTTTAAAATGTCATCACATGAGAAGATTGAAAAGACAAGTATCATTAAAATTGTTATTTTTTTCATGTTTTTACTCCTGTTCAAAGCTTAAAGTTTAACCCGAATTCCAATTGTCATTGTCCTCACCATTGGATATGCACTCATATCAATCCCTTTTGATATATCAGCGCCTTTCGTATTAACTTCTGGTGAATACCAAGAATAGTTTGTCCAAGTCAATAAATTTTGTCCTCCTACATATACTTGTAGATTATCAAACGAATCTAATCCAGTGAAAGTGTAGGACAATTCTATATTTTGGATTTTAACGTATGATCCATCTTCAACATGCCTGTCTGAAGCATCATATCTTGTATACTGACTTATTTTCCCATAATCAGCACTTGTGTTTTTATTTTCACTGGTCCAGTAATTATCTTTAACCTCTTGCATCTGATTTATTCCAAAAGCAAAACCATCGCCGACATTAGATGAATTAAAGTTAAAAACATCATTCCCCTGTACCCCAGTTACTACTACTGATAGGCCAAAGTTTTTATAAGACATGAAAGAATTAATACCAAAAATATAATCAGGATTGGGATCACCAACAATCACACGATCAACAGCATTAATTGCACCGTCACCGTTTTGATCTACATACTTTATTGAACCATCTGCGTTAATACCATCTTCTTTATATGCGTAAAAAACTCCGATTGGTTCGCCTTCTCTAACTAAGGAAATTGGTATACTAATAGGAAGACCTAATGTAGCACCCATAAGATCTGCTCCCTGCGATAATTCAACTACTTTATTATCATTCATTGAAATATTCCCGCCCAAACTCAAACTAAAATCACCTTTATTGTACTGATAGTTTGAAGATATTTCTATTCCTGAGTTTTCAATAGTACCAATATTGCTTGTAATCGATGAAAAGCCAGAAGATGTAGGTAATGGTACATTAGCTAGCAAATCAGTGGTTGTTTTTTTATAATAATCTAAAATAAGAGAGAGTCGGTTTTCAAATAAACCCATATCTACCCCAACATTAACCTGTGAGGTGTTTTCCCACTTAAGATCAGGATTTGGTTTTGTGCTTCCTGGTGCAAAACCAGTATATATTTTGTCATCAAAAACATTGGTTGTACTGGCAAGAGTATTAAGAGACTGATATGGTGCAACAGCAGTATTACCTGTATTACCCCAACCTCCACGAAGTTTAAAACTATTCACTAGGCTAGTAGGCCAAAAATCTTCTTCACTGACTCTCCAAGCTACTGCAAAAGAAGGAAAAGTTCCCCATTTACTGTTTGCCCCAAATCGGGAAGAACCATCCATCCTAAAACTGGTTGTAACCAAATATTTATTTTTTAACGCGAAGTTCACTCTACCTAGATATGAAAGTATTGAATAATCGGTATAGCCAGAAGTTGGAGTTCTAACAGAAGTACCAGATTGAAGACGATAGTTTTCCATTACGTTAACCAAGTAACCAGTAGTTGAAGTCCAAACATCTTGCATTGTTGTTTTTTGAGAAGTGATACCACCCAAAACTTCCATAGAATAGTTATCAGAAAGTTTTGTGTAGGTCAAAGTATTTTCATTCAGAAGATTTGTAAAATCTTCATACCTGATTTCAGCATTGCCAAGATAGCTCCTACTATATTCAGTCGAGGAGTAATAATCTCCACGCTTATCGTAATATTCGACGCCAAGAGTTGATTTTAATCTAAGATTATCTGCTACTTCACCTTCTATTGCTATATTGAGCAGATTCGCATTCTTTGCGGTTTCATCCTTTATTTCCTGCGACAACATCACAGGATTTTCCATAACATCTGGACTGAACGGATAAATTCCTAAATCTTGCCATTTATCATTAGCATCTTTTGGGCTCAAGGTTGGCGGAGCATTTAGAGCACCATCAACAATCCCTGATCCTCTTGAATTGTTATCAGCCATCACCTCATTTTTCTTGTTTCTATTAAGAATGTTTTGGACCGAGATATTCCATTTATCGTTTATATCATGATCCAAATCCAATTTTATCTGAAAGCGATCAGAAAACGAGTTTAAAATCACTCCTTTATGTTTGAAATAATTACCTGAAAGACCGAATCTTGTTGTTTGGTTTCCTCCGCTAAACATTAGGGAGTGATTTTCAATACTCCCAGCCCGAAATATTAAATCTTGCCAATCAGTGCCTTCACCAAAAGAAGCAACTTCTGCTGAAGTAAAATAGGGGGATTCGCCATCAACTGAAGCCCTAAAATTTGCAAGAGTAGCAAATTCTTTTGCATTTAGCATATCTATACGCTTTGTTTCGCTCTGAGTCCCCGTATAACTAGTATATTCAATAGTTGTTTTTCTATTGGCACCTTTCTTCGTTGTTATCATAACAACACCATTTGCACCTCTTGAACCATAAATTGCAGTTGCTGAAGCATCCTTAAGAACTTCTACTGAACTTATATCATTAGGATTCAAGTTATCTAAATTTCCAGTAATCGGGAATCCATCAACAACAAACAGAGGGCTGTTACCACCAAGAAGTGAATTTGATCCACGAATTCTGACGCCAAAACCGCTTCCAGGTTCACCTGAGTTCTGAAGCACCTGCACACCTGAAGTAGTGCCAGTCAGTGCCATTAGAGGGTTCTCTACAGCTTGAGAGTTTAATAATTTTTGATTAACTGTCCCGACAGAACCAGTTAAATCACTTTTCTTTACATATCCATATCCAATTGCTACCACCTCATCTAAACCAAGAACGTCTATTTCAAGGCTTACGTTTAGAGTTGTCTGATTATTTACAGGGATATTTTTTGTTGCATAACCAATGTACGAAAATACAAGGGTTGCGCCGGGATTGTCCAATCCGAGGGTATAATTACCACCCGCGTCGGAAGTTGTGCCCTGATCAGTGCCTTGCACTAATATATTTACACCAACCAACGGTTGCTCATCCTGGGCAGAGGTAACCTTACCACTTACATTCAATTCTTGTGCATACATTAACTGAAAACCCAGCAGTAAAAATAAAAACTGTCTACACTTAGAAAACCAGTTTTGTTCTACTAAATCTTTTGCGCTCATTTGATCCTCTCTTTTAAATGACTTTTTCATTTCTATTCTTTAAAGTAACTAGGAATATCTTATTAAACAAACAACAAAAAAAATCTTATTATATTAAAAAAATACCTGAACTTCGCCCGTAAGTCTTTAACTTTTATTTCCATAAATGATGAATTCCGTAACCAATGATATAAAAATAATGATAGGCCAAATGATAATGGTTGGCCTCCGCGGTACTTCGCTGGATGATGCAAGATCCTTTTTTGATTCCCTGAATGGCTTAGCAATCGGGGGCGTTATACTTTATGATGTCAATGTAACTTCGACGCACCCAACCTCTCATAATATTCATTCACCTAAACAAGTCATGGGTTATATTACGGCTCTTCAATCCATAAGTGAGATTCCCCTGTTTATTGGTGTTGATCAGGAAGGAGGCCAAGTCAATCGGCTAAAAGAATCTTATGGTTTTCCTCCTTCAAAAAGCTGGGCCGAACTGGGCCAAATAAATGACATTGAAGAGACCCAGTCCCATTCAAATAATATGGCCTCTACATTATCCGATCATGGCTTTAATCTAAATTTCGCACCCGTTTTGGATCTATCCGTAAATCCAGATAGTTTTATTGCCAAAAAAGGACGCTGTTTTTCTAACAATCCAGTGTCTGTTTCTACTCATGCTGAATTGTTCATTTTATCCCATTTGGCACAAAATGTGGTTCCTGTCTGCAAGCATTTTCCGGGACAAGGCAGCGCCAGTGGAGATACCCATGAAGGAATTGTGGATGTAACAAAGACTTGGTCAGAAACCGAATTAAAACCCTATCAAACTCTTATGGATCAAGACTGCATTCCTGCCATTATGACCTCCCATCTTTTTCATAAGGGATTGGACCCAGAACTGCCAGCGACTCTTTCATCCAAAATATTAACTGATTTACTTCGTAATAAAATGGGGTTTGAAGGTGTCATTATTAGCGATGATCCCCACATGGGTGCCATTGCAAACCACTATGATCTAAAAACGGTCCTTCAACTCATGATTTATGCCAGTGTGGATATATTTTGTTTTGGGAATAATCTCATTTATGATCCATCTATTGTACAAAAAATCCATTCTACAATTATTGAATTATTGGATGAAGGGTCAATCACAATCGCACAAATCGAAAAATCTTATAAACGGATTATGAATTTAAAAACAAGGATTGGATTGTTATGAAGGTCATTGGTATAGACGGCGGCGCCACCAAAGTATCCGGCGGAGTTGTAGAAAAAATCAATGCCAACTCCTTTAAGTTGATCAGCCCTGCCGTGGATATAAAATATGCTGAACATCCGAATTTTAACGCTGATTTTTCACCGCTCTCACTTGATTCACAATTTGAAAAAGAAACCAGCTCAATTGAGAAGCAACAAGGATCAGTTTATATAGAATGTGTTTTGGATATAATTCGATCACTAACTGAATCCGAATCATTCAGAGTCGCCATCGCCATGCCTGGCATCAAAACAAATGACGGTCGCGGAATTGCGGCCATGGCAAATGGCCCCCGAATCCCCAACTTTTGTGACCAAATCGGAAAAGCACTCAATCTTGAACATTCCATTCAACGATTGGAAAGCGATGCAGATATGTGTTCATGGGGCGAGGAGTATGCTGAGAATGGTTCACTGCGGAATGTTGATAATGCATACTATCTTGGGGGCGGTACGGGTACTGCCGACGGGTTGAAACTTAATGGTGAACTTATTCCATTTGACGATGGATCAAATTGGATAGCAAAATCCTTTGAATTAAAAATGTTTGATGGACATTCTTTGGAAAAGTATGCATCCATGGGTGGGATCAATCAACTAAGGGGTTCTATATCTGATTCTAAAATAGGAAACGTTTTAGGACGCCTACTTTTTGAACGTATTTCAACGATTCACTCTGGGTGGAATAATCAATTTCAAGTAGGACGTGATCTTCAGACGGACCATCCATATATCAATACGCTACTGGACCGTATTATCATTGGCCAGCGCCTGTCCCAATTCCTTCAATCGATAGATGGTCATGCCATCTATCAAGCGTTAATAAACGAATTAGGGCACCAATGTTCAAATGCTGCTGATGCGATTTCGGATCATTATCTGATTAACGACAAATTCAATAAAGAATATATTGTCATGTCCAATCTAAGAGCCGCACCGATAATCGGCCTGGGTGCAAAAGTCTGGATGACCCAATGTTGACGCCTGGTATAATCGCCAACAAAGAGCCTATGATCCGTGTGGGACTCATTTTGCCTGAAGATGATATTAAATCTATCCATATTTCATTTTCTGATTCCCAATGTTTTGAAATTGAAATAGGAAACCGGTTACATCCTTCATGTAAAAATAATAATCAAATAAATTTGAACTTAGTGAATGGGGATCTGGTCATTCCTGAACTTGAATTTGAAAATTCATCACTCAAAATAATTCCATCCATTCCCCATGAAAACCCTTTTGTCACATTGAATG
>Ga0315339_1000722_pt1 | contig 36868 bp, 28 predicted proteins | sample ASW17metaG_FD_204514 | JGI IMG/M metagenome (GOLD analysis project Ga0315339, IMG submission 204514) | Ammonia-oxidizing marine archaeal communities from Pacific Ocean, United States - ASW #17 | ecosystem: Environmental > Aquatic > Marine > Oceanic | place: USA: California | collected 2016-12-05 | reverse complement strand
ATCTGGCGGTCAACGAGGCACGGGCCCGCGAGGATCGACCGCCTCCAAGGCCTGGCGGCCGGGTCTACGGTGGTCCACGTCCATCTAGTGGCAGCTATGGTAGCGGAGGCGGAGGCGGAGGCGGAGGGTACGCAACCCGCCCGAGCGGCGGTTTTTCGTCCGGCCCCGGCGGTCGCGATCGCTCCGCTAATTTTGGCCCTCCCGCGCCTCCCCGTCGGCTCCGCGGACCAAAGAGGGGGCAAGGGCAGGACCACAAGGTTCGTGGCCCGATCAAGGAAAAGGCAACCGGCCGTATTTACGCAGTCGACGACGCTGAGGACGACACGGTGCTGGATATCGACAACGTCGCAATGCGAGCGCCCAAAGACCCCTCTCTGGATGCGAGCCCGGATCCGGCCACCGACGACCCAATCGATGAGAGCACATCAAGCAGCAAGTCCACGCCTGACCAGGATGACAAAATCGACGATCAGTAAGTAGACGCGAGCACCATCAGGCGCAAATCGTCCTCATACAGCTCGAAGCCGCTCCGCCGCACGTTCAAGTGTTTCATCCCGCTTGGCGAAGCAGAACCGCAACACCGGCCCAGGGTTGGCTCTGTCAAGAAACGGCGACAGAGGAATCGAGGCCACGCCGTATTCTTTAAGCAGTCGGAGAGCGAAATCACTGTCCAGCTCGTCAGTAATCGCTGAATAATCCAGCATCTGAAAATAGGTTCCATGACACGCGAGCGGACGGAAACGAGATTCCTCAACCAAACTCAGAAACAAATCTCGCTTCGCCTGATAGAACGACCCGACACCAGAAGCCTCCGGGTCACGTGCCACAAACTCAGCGTACGCTCGCTGGACCGCCCCGTTCACTGCGTACGTGACGAATTGATGCACACGCGCCACTTCAGCGCTAATAGCACGTGGTGCGGCACAGTAGCCAATCTTCCATCCAGTGGTGTGGTACGTCTTGCCGAACGAGCTGATAACGACGGCTCGATCAGCGATCTCTGGATGCATGGCGATACTTTCGTGGGATCGTCCATCGAACACCATATGCTCGTACACTTCGTCGGACACAACTACCGCATCGGTTCGTTGGAGTACGTCGCCTAGCGCACGCAGATCATCCCGGTCAAAGACCATGCCCGTCGGGTTGTGGGGAGAATTCACGACAATGACTCGCGTGCGCATCGTCACGGCACGCCGGACGTCATCCCAGTCCACACGATAGTCTGGTCCCCGCAGGGTGACGAACACCGGTGTCCCGCCACTGAGCCGCACAACCGGCGCGTAGGCATCATAGGCAGGCTGAAGCAGTACGACTTCGTCGCCAGATCGAATCAACGCGGTTAGCGTGCTGAACAGACCTTCAGTCGCGCCAGACGTCACAGTGATTTCTGACTCCGGATCGTATCGACGCCCGTACAACTTTTCGATCTTTCCAGACAGCGCCTCTCTAAGGCCACGTACTCCAAGCATGGGTGCGTACTGATTGTGGCCCTTGCGCATGCTCCGAACAACTGCCTCTACCAGCTCTGGTGCGCACTCGAAATCAGGGAATCCTTGAGACAGGTTGATGGCACCGTGCTCCTCGGCGAGACGAGACATCACTGAAAAAATACTCACACCGGTTGATGGAAGTTTCGAGTGAATCACGTCAGGGCTCCATCCATTGCCACACCTTTAACGCTAGCAACGGGTACCGACGACGAACCTCCACCACATGGTCGTAATAGTCCGACTTCAAGATCTCCCTCCGCAAGAGACGGTCACGCAGCCGTCGTAATTCATAGCGGTAGAGGTCGGCGATGAACCCATGTACGAGCTCCGGAGAGCTTACACGTGTCGGCCGCACTCCGTGGGTAACCAGATGATCGAGGACCTCCTGCTTGTACCGATGTTCCACAGGCGAGTCAGTCTGGCAAGCCTGCCGATGTGGCGAGAGAGGCGCGGAACCGGCCCCTCTGGGTCCAGGCGCGCATACTAGTACCGATAGTGATCGGGTTTGTATGGTCCGTCAACAGGCACGCCGATGTAGTCAGCCTGCTCTTGAGACAGCCGTGTCAGCTTCACGCCCAGATGATCGAGATGAAGTCGTGCAACTTCCTCGTCCAGCGCTTTCGGCAGCATCGTCACAGTCTTGCCGTACTGCTCGGCCTTAGCGTGCAGTTCAAGCTGTGCAAGCACCTGGTTAGTAAACGACGCTGACATCACGAAGCTCGGGTGTCCGGTGGCGCAGCCAAGATTCAGCAGCCGGCCTTCCGCAAGCACCAGCACGCTATGACCGTCCGGGAAACGGAACTCGTCATACTGCGGCTTAATATTGACCCGTTCGACACCCTGGGTCTTCTTGAGCCCAGCCATATCGATCTCATTGTCGAAATGACCGATATTGCCAATGATGGCCTTGTCCTTCATCCGCTTCATATGTTCCACGGTGATGATGTTAAAGTTTCCGGTCGTCGAGATGAAGATGTCCACCTCTCCGGCGACGTCGTCCATCGTGTTGACTTCGAAACCCTCCATCGCAGCCTGCAGAGCACAAATGGGATCGATCTCGGTAACCATCACACGGCAACCCTGTCCGCGCAGCGCCTGCGCACAGCCTTTTCCGACCTCTCCGTACCCCAAGACCAATGCCACTTTGCCTCCGAGCATGACGTCGGTCGCGCGCGCAAGACCATCCGGTAAAGAGTGACGGCAACCATAGACATTGTCGAACTTGCTCTTCGTCACAGAGTCATTGACGTTAATAGCCGGGAACAAGAGCGCCCCAGATTCCATCATCTGATACAACCTGTGCACACCGGTCGTCGTCTCCTCACTGACACCGCGGATCGCTCGGGCCAGCGCCGACCAGCGACCAGGGTTCGCCTTCAGCTCGCTGGCGATGGTCTTGAGAATGACACCCCATTCCTCAGGGTCTTTCTCCGAATTGAAGTCCGGCACCTTGCCCATGGACTCAAACTCTTCCGCCTTGTGGACAAAAAGTGTGGCGTCGCCGCCATCATCGACAATGAGTGATGGCCCTGATCCATCCGGCCATACGAGCGCTTCGACCGTGCACCACCAGTAATCGTCAAGCGTCTCACCCTTCCATGCGAACACCGGCGTACCCTTTGGCGCCGAAGGCGTACCGCCCGTTTCCGGACGGCCTACGACGACCGCTGCGGCCGCGTGGTCCTGAGTCGAGAAAATATTGCACGACACCCACCGCACGTCGGCACCAAGCTCGGTCAACGTCTCGATCAACACCGCAGTCTGGATCGTCATATGCAAACTGCCCATGATACGCGCGCCGCTCAGCGGCTTCTTCGCACCGTATCGTGCACGGAGTGCCATGAGTCCTGGCATCTCGTGCTCGGCAAGGCGAATCTCCTTACGTCCCCACTCAGCGAGGTTCACGTCCGCTACCTTGTACGGTGACCGACCGCCGTTTTCGGCGGCCTCGAATGCGTGCGTCGTTTCGGTCAGTGCTGTTGCCATCATCCATTTTCCTTCTCGAGATCGAATGGGTCCGATAAACCGTTTCTCCCTAAGAAGATGCGGGACCCCTCTTAGTTACAAACATCCACTCCTCGCGTTGCGACAGCCGCGAATAGCCCAGGACCGCTGGCACCTCGATCAGTGGGCAGTACACGGACCCGAACATCGCTGAATCCAGCACGGTTCAGAAACCGCGACATCTGCGCTTCGGAAAATCCGAGCCACACGTGCCCCCTCTGTTGCTTATACTCCTCGCCCTCGTGCGGCAGCATATCGACAACCAGCAAACGGCCACCCGGCTTGACTACACGTGCCACCTCCGACAACGCGTTGGCCGGATTCGGCGCGTATTGCAACACCAGCGCCAGTATCGCGCAATCAAGTTCCTCGGCTTCGATCGGCAGCGCCTCAAGGTCTCCCTGCCGTACATCGACGTTCGGCCATTCACCCACACGACGGCGAGCCGCGTCGAGCATGTCCATCGAGCCATCTACCGCGATCACGCGCCTGACGTAGGGCGCGATCGTCTCGGTAAGCTGCCCCGTGCCACAGCCCAAATCACCAGCAACAAGTGTCTGGTCAATGAGGCCGAGCACCGCCCACAAATAGAACGTGTCACCAAAGAGATCGCTACGGAGATGATCCCAGTTGCCTGCGGCAGTAGCAAAAAACTCCTGAGACTTCTCGCGACGGCGCGCAAGCACGCTCTGCAACCGAAGGTCGTCCTGGCCTGCCGCAGCCGTCGCTGCGACTTGCTCACGAATCAGGGGCCACAGCCGACTCGCTCCTGAATCCAAGTCGTGCAGGGGCATGCTGTAAAAGCGGCTGGTTCCATCACGCCGCGAACTTACCCAATCGTCGTCAGCAAGCGTCTTCAGATGGCGACTGGCACTCGACTGCGGACACTGCAGCACCCTACACAACTCGGAGACAGTCAATTCGTGTCTTTCAAGCAGTAGGAGCAGCCGGCATCGCGTGGGATCGGCAAGCGCCGACATGTGATCAAGAATGGCGACCATATATCCGTCAATCCGGATTGAATGATATATTAAATCTTCTCGCCTGTAAAGACTCCAATGGCACGCGCGAAGCGCTCTTCTACCCCAGCTCAGCCTCCAGCCTTGCAACAAGGGCATCCAGCTCCGCCACCACTGCGAGAACCGTATCTGGCTGACTGAGATCAACGCCGGCCCGTGCAAGCAGGCCCATCGGATAGTCGCTCCCGCCTGCTCTTAACAACGACAGATATTGATCGACTTTCTCAGCTCTAATCTCAGCATCCGACGCGCGTAAACCCTGCATGATCTTCGCCGTCGACGCGAAGCAGGTCGCGTACTGGTAGACATAATATGGCGTGTTGAAGAAATGGGGGATCCGGGCCCACGTGACACGCGATACCTCCTCTTCGTCCATAACGTCACCGTAGTAATCGTGCAGTAACGTCGCGTACAACGTGTTAAGCACATCGGCGGTCACGGGACGATCCTGCTCGACCAGCCTATGGGCTTGCAGCTCAAAATCTGCAAAGAGCACCTGCGTATAGAAAGTGCCCGCAATACTGTCGATCGCATGCTGGAGGAGGACAACTCTCTCTTCTCGAGACTGAGCACGCGCGAGCATCAAGTCTAGAAAAAGTGCCTCGCTGAGTGTCGACGGTACTTCAGCCACGAAAATCGTGTAGCCCGCGTACACGAACGGCTGAGTCTGATGTGACAGCAAAGTGTGCATCGAGTGGCCCATTTCGTGAACGAGAGTGAACACTGCGTCAAGCGTCTCGTTGTAATTCAGCAGCATGTAGGGGTGTGCCCCGTACACCGGCGCCGAATACGCTCCGCTACGCTTGCCGACGTTTTCATAGACGTCGATCCACCGCTCCTCAAACGCTCGGCGGACCTGATGTTGATAGGAGTCGCCAAGCGGTGCCACGGAGTCGACCACCCTGGCCCCTACCTCATCGTAGGGATACCGGACGTCGTGCTCGACCAGGGGAAGAGAAACGTCAAACAGGCGATAGGTCTCAACACCAAGCACACGCCGTCGTAATCGATGGTACCGCCGCAACGGTTCCACACTCTCCCTGGTGCAAGCGATCAAGTTCTCAACAACAGCTGTCGGGATATTGTTGCCGTGCAAGGCGGCATCGAGTGTCGTCTCGTACCCACGCGCGCGCGCATGAAACCAGTCACGCTGAAGAACGCCGTTATAAAGCGCGGCGTACGTATTCTGCTTGTCCGCGTACGTACTATGAAATGCTCGATAGACCGAGGCGCGATCCTCCTGTCTCCGATTCGTCTCCAAAAGCACTCGGTATTGTCCGTAACTCAAGGTCACTCGCTCACCGCTGCCGAGCGTGAGTGACGGAAACTTCGCATCCGCCGTGGTCAGTGCTGCGTAACTGTCGTGCGGGACGCTGTTGAAGCGACTGGCAAACGACATCAACCGCTCGCCTTCCTCGTTGAGAACATGATCCTGCTCATGGAACAAGCTCTCGATTGCGAATCGGTACACCTCAAGCTCTTCACTCGCACCAATCCAGTCCCGCACTGTCGCTATTGGAATCGCGAGCAGTTCAGGATTGAACCAGGAACTGGCCTGCTGCTGCCGGGCGAAGAGAATCTGGACCTGCTGACGTCTCGCGTCGATGGCATTGTCGCGCTGATCTTGGTCGTAGTGGAGGGATGCAAAATACCAAACCTGATAGCTGAGGACACCCATTGTGTCCATCACCCGGAACGACGCGAGCAGATTGTCGGCGGCCAGGCCGAGCGTGCCTCGGAGGGCGGCAAACGACGCAATCTCCGACTCTAGATCGCGGTAGACGCGCATCCAATCGTCCCAGTCGCTGCAAATAGCCGTAAGGTCCCAGGTGTAGCGAGGAGGAATGGCATCGCGTAGCGGAAGCTGCCCTTCCACAGGGCGAAAGGTGTCAAACCGAGGCATCATATTTGCACTGAAAAACGAACCAGTTACTCTTGCTAGCAACGCAGAAGTTCGACCAAGGACGCATATTTGGCTGGCAACGGTACGCTGTTGCGTGGACGAGCCAACGCGGCGGCCAGCGAAGACGGCAGCGCGATGGACTCTCCGATTGGAGGCTCCACGATCTCGCGAAACTTAGCCGGATGCGCCGTGGCAAGAAACACACCCGTTGCGCTTGTGTCCGCTTCCAACAAAGGCTGCAAACCAAGCCATGCGACCGCGCCATGTGGGTCAAGAAGATATCCGTGCCGCCGATACACATTTCCAATTTCTTCCACGATGCGCGCATCGCCGAATGAGGCTCCAACGATATCGCGGCGCATGTAATCGATGTTGTCACCGTAGAGGGCTCGTATGCGTTCGAAGTTGCTTGGCGCACCAACATCCATCGCATTCGCCACGGTACGCACCGAATCGCGGGACTGATACACACCCGAGTGCAGGTACGTGGGCACGACATCATTGACGTTCGTCGCCGCAACGAACCGGCGCACCGCGAGGCCGATTCGCTTCGCAATAAGCCCAGCCGTGAGATTACCGAAATTGCCACTTGGAACCGACACGATAGGATCGGTCTTCAAACGCGCGAGTACGAAATAGTAAAACACCTGGGGAAGCAATCGCCCAAGATTGATTGAATTTGCCGGCGTCAACCAGACATGGGTGCGAAGATCGTCGTCCGCAAACGCCTGCTTGACGAGGCGCTGGCAATCATCAAATGTGCCACGCACGGCCACTGCGGTGATGTTGCCACCGAGCGAGGCCATCTGGGCTTCCTGCACGGCGGTGACGTGCCCCTCTGGATACAACACGATCACGCGCGTGTCCGGCACGCCATGGAACGCCTGAGCCACTGCGCTGCCGGTGTCACCCGACGTGGCCACTAGTATTGTCAGCGGCGTACCATCAGTAAAATGATGCAGCAGTCGCGCCTGCACTCGGGCGCCGACATCCTTAAAGGCAGCCGTTGGCCCGTGGAACAACTCCAGCGCCCACACCCGATCGGTAACTTGCACGAGGGGAATATGAAAATCGAGCGCATCACCAACGAGCGCAGACAAATCTTCTGCGGAAATCTCGTCACGCAACAAATGCGTGCCGACGATCGACGCGGTCTCGACTAGATCAGTCGAGCCAAGGGCTTCTAGGCTGGCACTCGGCAACGGCTCGAAGCGATCCGGAAAATACAACCCTCCGTCCGGCGCTGTGCCGGCGAAGAGGGCGTCGATAAAGGGGACTGGCAACGACGCCCCACCGGTGCTCACCCATTTCATTTGCGTTAGGCCTGTAAGGGTTCAGGACGAATCGCCACGGGTTTCCCATAATCGTCTACGGCAACCAATACGACGACGGCTTCGGTCACCTTGACCAATTCGCCATGACCGCCACCCGTAGACGACACCGGGCCAATACCCCAACGTTCCGCCTCAACCGACACATGAACGGTGATCGACGTACGCCCAACGCGCACAGTCTCTGTGTAAAAGCTGACCACGTCTCCAACGAAGACAGGTTGATGAAACTCGATATGATCCATCGCGCGCGTAACATAGCGAAACGGACCGGCCTTACGCGCCTCGACAGCCGACGCCAGATCGATATGCGACAAAATGACACCACCAAAGATCGTGCCGGTGGGGTTCGTGTCCTTCGGCAGTAACAGCAACTTAATAGCGGGAACGCGATCCGACATTAGACCTCCCAGATTCTACCTGCCGTCTGGACCTTGTCCATGCGTGTTAGATGTCCGTCCCGTGCACAACGGCGATCGGCATCCGTAAGACACATCCGATCTGTCCGGTCAGCCAGGACTGGTCCAAAGCGTCGAATTCGACGCTTACCCAAGAAAAGACCGCAGACACGCTCATGAAGACCTCTGTATTATGTTACCGATATGAACACGTTGACCAACGGGCGATTGGCGCCAACAGCCGCGAGCGATTCCACGTCGTCCACGCGATCCTGGAGTGTGCACGATGCCAGCGAGATGTACGAGGTGTCGCGCTGGGGTCACGGATACTTTTCGGTAAACGACGCTGGCCACGTAGAAGTCCATCCTACCAAGGACCCGGCCACTGCTATCGACCTTAAGGAGCTGATCGACCGGCTTCAACTCCGAGGCATCCACCTGCCGGTCCTCGTCAGGTTCACAGATATTCTTCGACACCGCCTTGGAGAAATTCACGCTGCCTTTCAGGCTGCTATCGAGCAGAACCAGTACCAAGGCTCTTACAACTGCGTGTACCCGATTAAGGTTAATCAACAACGGCAGGTTGTTGAGGAAGTCATGGACTTCGGGAAGCCGTTCGGTTTCGGCCTCGAAGCAGGATCGAAGCCGGAGTTGCTCGCCGTAGTGGCGATGGCCGACAACGCCACACCTATCATCTGCAACGGCTTCAAGGACGCTGAGTACATCGAAACGGCAATGCTCTCGCAGAAAATCGGCCGAAAAATCATTCCCGTCGTCGAGAAATACACCGAGCTTACCTTGATCCTCGACGCCGCCGAAAAGGCTGGAGTCCGTCCCCAAATCGGCGTCCGCGTAAAGCTGGCCGCGCGCGGCAGCGGACGGTGGCAGTCATCAGGTGGATTCCGTTCGAAGTTTGGCCTGACGATCACTGAAATCATTCGTGCTCTCGAAGAGCTCAAGACCCGCGGCATGGAGGACTGCCTCACACTTCTCCACTTTCACCTCGGCAGCCAAATTACCAATATCCGTATCGTCAAGGGCGCGTTAAACGAAGCTGCGCGAGTCTACACACAATTAGCCAAGCTCGGCGCCGGTCTCGAGTATCTCGATGTCGGCGGGGGCCTGGGTGTGGACTACGACGGTTCGCGGACGAATTTCGAATCGAGCATGAATTACACGCTTGAGGAATATGCCAACGACGTCATATATCACGTCCAGTCGGTGTGTGACGAAGCAGGGGTGCCACATCCAACAATTGTGTCGGAGAGCGGCCGTGCCGTCGTGGCGTACCACAGCGTACTTGTCTTCAACGTCCTTGGAGTCTCTGGGTTCGGCGATGAGCAGGTCCCGACCAACGCCGATCCTGAATGGGAACAACCGCTTATCGATCTGGTCGAGACGTACAACACTGTCTCGGCGCGAAACGCACTTGAGGCGTTCCACGATGCACAGCAGGCCCTCGACATGGCGTTGAGCCTCTTCTCCGGCGGCTATCTTCCGCTCGAACAACGCAGCTTGGCTGAGAATCTCTTCTGGGCTATCTGCGCCAAGCTCAGGAAGATTTCTCAAACACTGGCGGAGATCCCAGAAGACCTTCAGACCCTAGACGAGCAGCTGTCGGACACATATTTCTGCAACTTCTCGCTCTTTCAATCAATTCCAGACAGCTGGGCCATCAAGCAACTTTTTCCAGTAATGCCAATCCATCGCCTGGACGAAAAACCAACAAAGCCCGCCGTACTTGGCGACATCACCTGCGATTCCGATGGCAAGCTTGATCGTTTTGTCGATCGCCGCGATGTGAAGAAAACCCTGCCGCTGCACACGATCAACGGCGATCCGTACTACCTAGGAGTATTTCTCGTCGGCGCCTACCAGGAGATCCTCGGCGACCTTCACAACTTGTTCGGCGACACGCACGCCGTGCATGTCAGCCTCGACCCCAACGGCGGCGCACGTCTCGATACGTTGATTAAGGGCGACACCGTAAGCGAAGTCCTCAATTACGTAGAGTTTGATTCCGAGACGCTGCTCGGCAAGATTCGAACCGACGTCGAGACAGCCGTCCACGAAGGCCGCGTGGACTATGAGGGCGCGGGCCGTCTCCTTCGGTTTTACGAAGATGGCCTCCAGGGCTATACCTATCTTGAGGGCTAAAGCCCTCGTGCACGTATAGAGCTAGGACACTTTCCTCTGCTGTTCTGAAAAACGTCGACAAGCGCGCTGGAACCGCTCATCGAGCGGACGACCGACATTGTCTGGCACCGGACCTAAACGCGTCCACTGTGCCTGCACGCGCTGCAATTCCTGCTTGGCATCGCGCCAGCGTGACTCATCACTCGCGACACTCTGACCTCCGGTGATCCTATTCGTCGCAAGCCCCTCCCGCAGTCGCTTCGCGAGTTGCTCCGTTGGCGATAACGTCGGGACCTCGGCCGCCACTGCTGACACCATCGTCTCGACTTTCTCAACAAGCCTCTCCATACGCTGCAGCGTAATCTGGGGATCAAGGTCCGTGCCCCGGAAGGCAGCTGGCCACGCCGTCACAAGCTGTCCCAGTACCCGTTCGTAGCGCTGGGTCAGTGACTTTCGCGCGAAACGCGGCATATCAGGAGTCCGCTGCCAATCTGCACGGGCCTTCTGAACCGCGACAACCAAGTCCACCGGGGCTTCCGATGCAACCGTGCCTTCCGCCGGCACGAGCGACTCCAATTCGCAAATGGCGATCTCGTGAGCCGTGGCCTTGGCGGTAAGAGCCACCTGTTCCTTCTGCTTGTATCGCTGGAAAAATCGATCGCAGGCGGTTCGGAAACGCTTCCACACGACCTCTGACTGCGCCTTCTTAACAGGGCCGATGCTCCTCCATTCGATCTGCATCCGTCGCAACTGGTCAGCGGCCACGTCCCAGTCAGTAGAATCAGCTATCGCCTCTGCCCGCTCGCAAAGATCGACTTTCTGTTTCATGTTCACCGCCCACAGTGTCCGACGCTGCTTGAGACCTTCTTGACGGCGTTTGAAAAAATGATCGCACGCTCCGCGAAATCGCTTCCAGACTGCTTTTTCATGACCCCGACTCACGGGGCCGATCGTCTTCCATTTCGCCTGGAGTTCCTGAAGGGCCAAGGCAGTCCTGACCCAATCGCTGGACTTTACAAGCACTTCGGCCCGCTCGCACAGCGTCTCCTTCTCTGCCAGGCTGGCCGATCGTGCCTCGTTCTGTGCCGCTACATGCACAGCGGTTCGCTGAAACACCTCATCTTGTGCCGCCTTGAAACGGCGCCACATCACTTTGCCTTGGACTTCAGGAGCTAACGCAACCTGCTTCCACCGCGCCTGAAGATCACGCATGCCGCGCGTGGCCACCTCAAGATTTCGATCCGTCTTGAGCGCCTCCATCTCTACCACCAACCGCTCCTGAACCTGCAAGTTCGCCCACCGCTGCCACTCATCTGCATCGCGAAGCGCCTGAACCCGCGGCCCCAGCGAGACGCGCACTGCCTCAAGTCGACGCCGGATCTCCTGTCGGTCCTTTTTCGACGGTAAGGGCGCACGATCCTCAAGCGCCGACTGTATGTCGCGCAGCACACGTTCGACCACCTTAAGTGTCACCGAATCAGCAGTAACAAGGGTCTCGGCGCGGTGACAGAGCCGATCGAGACGCCGTAGGCTTTCCAATTCCTCGACAACTCTAGATTGCGTCTGCTGCCCCTCCAACGTCTCAAGCATCGACACGGCCTGCTCCAGCCGCTGAGCCGCAGACGGATTCGCAGATGCATGCTCACGCAGGACGTCGGCATCGCGCCGCAAGCCGAGCCAGCAAGCCACTGTCCGATGTGGCGCCTGCCCCGAACTCAGAAGCTGCTCCAGCTCGGTCGCCAACATATCGAGTCGATTGGCTGCCCCGGCGGCAAGCGTGCGACGACTCTCACCTTCGTGGAACATACGGCACGCGTCCTGAAACCTACGGCTCAGCAACACGGCGTAATCGGATGGCATCGATGGCAAACTGTCCCATCGAACCTGTAGCTCAGCCATACGATCAACGGATCCGGGACCCGACAGCGCCTCAATCGCTTCACAGATCTCGACGCGATCCGCCTGCTCCCTGGCGTTAGCCTGTGTGCGCTCCTCATCAGCAAGCCGCTCCTGTCTCCGCTGCGCGATAACCTCCCGCACCGCCTCGATAGCCAGCTCGAACTGCTCGGTAAGCGAATCGCCGACCTCGACATCCGCCTGTATCTCCGCCCAAGCCAGCCTGACTGTTGCAAGCCCCTCCTCTGCCTCGGCCAGCCCCGTCACGACGGCGAGAGCCTCAGCACGATCCAACAAATCCCGAACACGTTGCCGATCCGCAGCAGTCATGCGCGCGTCGACGCTAAAAGTTGACGGCATAGCCGCTTCCTTCATCGCCCGGAGCTTCGCACGTGCCCGCCGACCTACCACTTTGTTGCGCGCTCGCTGTCCGACGACAACCAACTTCTCGGTCTCTGTGATGCGTTCAAGAGCTGCTACGGCAGCGTCAGTGTGCTCCGCCTTGAGCGCAACGCTGAGGACTTCCTCCTCGTCTGTGATACGCGCCAACGCACGCAATCTCGTCGCGCTGTCCTTCGTGTGACGGCTAATGGCGCCGAGTGATCGCTCGTCTTCAAGTAAATCGACGACCGACGTCCGTAATTCCGCGCTAGAGCTGTCGCGAACCAGGAGGACGATCTCTTTCAATCGGCCGAGCGCGGCGAGCTGACGCACAGCATCCATTGCCTGCGCGATCTCATCGGCAGCAGCAGCGATGCCGGCAAGACTCCGCACCGCTTCGAACCGTACTTCCTGGTCCGGGTCCGTCCGGCCAACCTCTTCGAGCACATTGACGGCATCAATTCGTGTGACGGCGGCGCGTCGAACCCGCACCTCCTTATCCTCGCGCGCGAGAATATGGAGGACATCCGAATCTGCAGGACTCAAATCGAAAACGGCAGCTGCTCGCACCGCCGGGTCGGCATGTTTCCACCGCGGCTGGGGTTGAAGTTTTTCGAGAATGCCCATACGTGATTTTCTAAGGGTTTCCTCTAACAAGGCTGAACCGACACAAAACTAAACTATGTAACCATTTACGCATCCAGGCACGTCTCAATATAGCTCCAATGTTTTGGATCTTGGGCCTCGGAAAAACGTAGCCAAACCCATCCCCACCCAACCCAAAGCACGGCGAGAGCAGGACTGACGCTTTCACCTGCAGGATGGATGCCACACGAAACGATCGGGAGAACTCGACAAAACGGCCGCAACCGAAACATAAATTCATAAAAATCCGCCCCGAAACGCAACAAAAAAGGGACCGGCTACTAAGCCGGCCCCTTACCCAATAGCACGTGAGAACCCGGTGAACTACTTCACAAACAACATCTCGCGATACGTCGGCATCGGCCATGTCTCGTGCGGCGTAAGAACCTCGATCTTGTCACCGACCTCGCGCAGCTTAGCCATTGCGGGAACGATCTTGTCCCGCATGTATTTCGCGTGTTTTTCCGCGGATGAACTTTCGTGGCCGAGTAAGCCTTCGAGCGCATCGGTCTGCGCCTTGAAACGATCGATCAACTTGGTGTATGTGGATAGCAACTTCCTGCCCTGCACGCTGGAACTACCCGCAGCTTTGACAGCCGCTACACTCTGGCCGATATTTCTCTGATACTCAAGCGCAGTCGGCAAGATGTAGCGATTCGCCATGAGGACCATGACATTGGCTTCAACGTTAATGGTCTTGTTGTAGTTCTCAAGAAAGATCTCGTAACGGCCGTGAACCTCGCGGTTGTTGAGAATCTTGTACTTATCCAAAAGCGCCAACGTATTCTTCGCCACGAGCTGCGGTAGCGCATCCACAGTATTCCTAAGGTTGAGAAGCTTGCGTTTGGCTGCTTCCTTCGTCCAGGACGGCGCATAGTTGTCACCATTAAAGATAATGCGCTTGTGCTCCTTGACGACCTTCGTCAATAACTTGGCCACGGCCTTGTTAAGATTCGCACCCTTAGCTGTGGCCTTCTCGAGTTCTGTCGCGATGGAATCGAGTGAGTCGGTCATCGCGGCGTTCAGCATCGTGTTCGGAAAAGAGATGCTCTGCCCAGACGAGACCGCGCGAAACTCAAACTTATTGCCGGTAAACGCAAACGGACTGGTCCGGTTTCGATCGCCCGCGTCACGTGGAAGCTCCGGCAGCACACTGACGCCAACGTCCAGCGTGCCACCCGTCTTCGTCGATTTTGCAGTGCCCTTTTCGATCTGCCTAAAGATGTCGGTGAGCATGTCGCCAAGGAAGATAGACAAAATTGCCGGCGGCGCCTCGTTCGCACCCAGACGGTGATCGTTGCCGGCATTGGCTATCGTGGCCCGTAACGGACCTTGCCAACGGTCCACCGCCCGCAGAACTGCCGCACAGAAAACCAGGAATTGCAGATTGGCATGCGGCTTCTCGCCTGGACTCAACAAGTTATTACCGAATTCATCCGACAGCGACCAGTTATTGTGCTTTCCGGAACCATTCACACCGCCAAACGGCTTCTCGTGCAGCAGGCACTCAAGTCCGTACTTGTGGGCTACCCGCTTTAGGGTTTCCATGGTCATCATCTGGTGGTCGACGGCCACATTGGCGTTTTCGAAAACCGGCGCAATCTCGTACTGGCTCGGGGCCACTTCGTTATGGCGTGTCTTAACCGGGACACCGACCTTGTAAAGCTCGGACTCGGTTTCTGCCATACAGGCCAGGACCCGCTCCGAAATTGACCCAAAATACTGATCCTCCATCTCCTGTCCTTTGGGCGGCGCGGCACCAAAGAGTGTACGGCCAGTGTTAATCAGATCAGGGCGAGCAAGAAAGAAGTTCCGGTCAATCAGGAAGTATTCCTGTTCCGGGCCACAGGTCGCGAAGACACGCTCCGCGGTCGAACCGAAAAGCTTGAGGACCCGCACCGCCTGCTTCGACACTGCTTCCATCGAACGCAGCAGCGGCGTCTTCTTGTCGAGCGCCTCACCAGTCCAGCTCACAAACGCCGTCGGAATCATCAGCGTGACACTGTTACCGTTCATGTGCAGCCAGGGTGGACTGGTCGGATCCCACGCAGTGTAGCCACGCGCCTCGTGCGTAGCGCGCATGCCGCCGGACGGAAAACTCGATGCATCCGGCTCACCCTTGATCAGTTCCTTGCCGCGAAACTCAGCAATGGCGCTTCCGTCGGCCGTCGGAGCTACAAACGCATCGTGCTTCTCTGCCGTCATACCCGTCAACGGCTGGAACCAGTGCGTGTAGTGCGTGGCGCCGTGTTCCACGGCCCAGTCTTTCAATGCAGTCGCCACCGCATCCGCAGTCGCAGAATCGAGGGATTCGCCGCGGGCAATCTTCGCGCGCAACGCTCGGTACGCCGCCTTCGGCAAGCGCTCTTGCTGAGCCTTATCACTGAACACGCGGGTGCCGAAGATCTCGGCGGCGTTCACCGGCGCCGACGAGACATGGCCACCCTTGATAGACCAGTCTCGGATGCTCTTGGCGGCTTCAGTCAGTGCAATAGAACCCATAGCGTCGGCTGTCCTTTCGTCAGGAAGAAGAAGATATGTAGTGAATCATCGTAACGATCAAGTAACGCGCGTCAGCGATCACCAGCGAGACTGCGGTACCTCCGGTGATCCTGCCACAGGTCGAACCCAAAACGATCCGCCAGAAATGTTCGAATCGAGTGAATTAAAGACAATTTCGTTGACTTTTTTCAATCAATGCATGTAGATTTATGGATTCGTGAAGCATGCGTCCAGCCTCTTCAAACTCCTAGCCGACGGGACCCGTCTTCGACTACTCCGTGTACTCGCGCAGGACCGTTTCAACGTCAGCGAATTAACGGGTATCCTCGGTCTCGCGCAGTCCGGCATCTCCCGCCATCTAGGCCTCCTAAAGGAGGCTGGAATCGTCACCGAGGAGCGCGAGGCTGGTTACGTTTACTGCCGCCTGGCCAACAGCGAGCGCACCAACGGGCAAAGACCGCTTTGGGCGCTCCTTGAGGACCAGTTTTTAACTTCAGCCAACGACCCATCGGTAAGAGAGGACGAAGCCAGACTGCAGGAGGTGCTCCGCCACCGAAAAGAAAATTTTAAAACAGATGGAGATGTTCGCCAATTAGCACCCGGCCGTAGCTGGGCTGCCTGGGCGCGCGCACTCGGCCATCTCCTCCCCCCGCTTGACGTGGCGGATATCGGCTGCGGCGATGGCTACCTCACACTCGAAATGACACGCTGGGCCAAAACCGTCGTTGGTATCGACCGATCAGAAGCGGCATTGGAGCGCGCGGAGGCACGAGCAGCACGCCGCCACTTGACCAATGTGCAGTGGATGAAGGGAGAGCTAACTCGCTTGCCCCTCCGCGACGCATCAATCGATGTGGCCCTTCTTTCGCAAGCCCTGCATCACGCTGCCGACCCCGAAGGTGCAGTCGCCGAAGCCGTCAGGATTCTTCGCCCCACTGGGCGCCTTCTCGTCCTTGACCTTCGCGAACACGATCAGACTTGGGTCCGAACACGCTTCGGCGATCAGCGCCTCGGCTTCACCGACGCAGCGCTCGGGGCTCTACTGCGTGGTGCGGGCCTACGCGACATTCGCGTTCAAGTTGGTGCGCGACTAGTGGGAGACCCCTTCGTCGTACTAATTGCCTCCGCGGTGAAATCACACACCCAATAGTCCAAGGCTCAGAAAACACATGACAACAGCTGACCGGCTCCACGCACTGCTCACCACCCGAATCCTTGTACTCGACGGAGCCATGGGCACCATGATTCAGCGCCACGCGCTCGAAGAGGCTGATTTTCGTGGAGACCGCTTCCGAGATCACTCGCACGACCTCAAAGGCAACGGTGACGTACTCGCGCTCACGCAGCCGGACATTATCGGCAAAGTACATAGGGAATATCTCGCTGCCGGGGCGGACATTGTCGAGACTAATACGTTTAGCAGTACGGCCATCGCCCAGGCTGACTACGGTCTGCCTGAACTCGCCTACGAGCTGAACGTCGAAGCTGCGCGCCTCGCGAAGGGCGCCACCAAGGAGTGGGGCGACAAAACGCCGGATCGTCCGCGCTTTGTCGCCGGCGCCATCGGGCCAACCAATCGCACGCTCTCCATCTCGCCGGACGTCAACGATCCCGCGAACCGGTCGGTCACGTTCGACCAGGTACGCGACGCGTACCGGGAACAGGTCCGTGGCCTGATTGACGGCGGCGCCGATCTCCTCTTGATTGAGACCATCTTCGACACGTTGAACGCCAAGGCGGCGATCGTCGCCATGCTAGAAGTCTTCGAGGAGCGCGGCGTGGAACTGCCACTGATGATTTCGGCGACGATCACGGACCGCAGTGGCCGGACGCTCTCCGGACAGATGATCGACGCTTTTTACACGTCCATCCGCCACGCAAAGCCGTTCAGCGTTGGCCTCAACTGCGCCCTGGGCGCCGAACAGATGCGGCCGTATCTCGCCGAACTCGCCCGCATTGCTGAGTGTTACGTGAGCTGCTATCCCAACGCCGGTCTCCCGAATGCGTTTGGCGAATACGACGAGCAACCGCCCGAGACCGGACGGCTGCTGCGCGATTTCGCGGAATCCGGCTTCGTCAACATGCTTGGAGGCTGCTGCGGCACCACGCCCGAACATATCCAGGCTGTGGCCGCGGCCATTGATGACGTGGCACCCCGGAAGCTGCCGTCCGCGCCTTCGGCAAGTGCCGGCAAACACGCGGTCACGCAACTTGCCGGACTGGAGACACTCGCGATCGGACCAGACAGCAACTTCATCATGATCGGTGAGCGCACCAACGTCACCGGTTCCAAACGCTTCGCCCGACTGATCACCTCCGACCAGTTCACCGAGGCGGCCGACGTCGCGCTCGAACAGGTCCGCGGTGGCGCCAACATCATCGACATCAACATGGACGAGGGCATGCTCGACTCGGAAGCAGCGATGATGACGTTCCTAAACATCATCGCGACAGAGCCGGAGATCGCAAAGCTCCCGATCATGGTCGACAGTTCAAAGTGGTCGATCATCGAAGCGGGCCTCAAATGTGTTCAGGGTAAGGCCATCGTCAACTCGATCAGCCTGAAAGAAGGCGAAGAAGATTTCCTGCACAAAGCTCGACTTGTCCGCCGGTATGGCGCGGCAGTCGTCGTCATGGCCTTTGATGAGCAGGGGCAAGCAGACACGATCGCGCGCAAAGTCGAGATCTGTGAGCGCGCGTACCGACTCCTGATCGATACAGCAGGGTTCGATCCCCACGACGTGATCTTCGACCCCAACATCCTCGCCATCGCCACCGGACTTGAGGAACACAACGACTACGCCGTCAATTTTATCAAGGCGACCCGGCTCATCAAAGCCGCATGCCCCGGTGTAAAGATCAGTGGTGGCGTCAGCAACTTGTCGTTTTCCTTCCGCGGCAACGACGTCATCAGAGAAGCGATGCACTCGGCGTTTCTCTTTCATGCCATCAAAGCCGGTCTTGACATGGGCATCGTCAACGCCGGGCAGCTGATCGTGTACGAGAGCATTCCGGCGGAACTCCTAGAGCACGTCGAAGACGTGATCTTCAACCGACGAGAGGATGCGACCGAACGTCTCGTTCAGCTCGCCGAAACCGTAAAGGGCGCAGGCCGAAAGCAGGAGCACGACATGACCTGGCGGGAGGCTACCGTTGAGAAGCGCCTCGCGTATGCCCTCATTCACGGCGTCGTTGACTTTATCGAGGCCGACGTCGAGGAGGCCCGTCTGAATCTGCCGAAGGCGCTCCACGTCATCGAAGGCCCACTGATGGACGGGATGAAGGTGGTCGGCGACCTCTTCGGCGACGGAAAAATGTTTCTGCCACAGGTAGTCAAAAGTGCCCGCGCGATGAAGAAAGCGGTCGCCTATCTGCTCCCTTACATGGAGGAAGAGAAACGCAAGTCAGGAACGACCAACACATCGCCGGGGAAAATAGTCATGGCTACGGTGAAGGGAGACGTACACGACATCGGCAAGAATATCGTGGGCGTCGTTCTTGGCTGCAACAACTACGAGGTGGTCGATCTGGGAGTCATGGTACCGGTCGATCGCCTACTGCAGACGGCCGCTGAAGAGAAAGCTGACCTCGTCGGTCTCAGCGGCCTCATTACGCCGTCACTGGACGAGATGGTCTTTGTCGCGGGTGAAATGGAACGGCGCGGCTTCACGATCCCGCTACTTATCGGCGGCGCCACGACGAGCCGGCAGCACACGGCCGTGAAAATCGCGCAAGCATTTAGCCAGCCAGTCGTGCACGTGGTCGACGCGTCGCGCGCAGTTGAAGTCGTCTCCAAGCTCCTCAGTGAAACGCAGAAACCAGACTTCGACGCTGCCAATCGCGCCGACCAGGACACCATCCGTCAGCAATATGCGGCACTCAAACGACGACCAATCCTCAACTGGCCAGCGGCTCAGGCGAACCGCGCACAATTCGATTGGCGTCCCGAACGAATCGCGACACCTGCCTTCACGGGCACTCGCATGCTGGACGACGTGCGGCTGGAGGATCTGGTTCCCTACATCGACTGGACATTTTTCTTCGCAGCGTGGGAGCTCAAGGGAAGGTTTCCTGGAATCCTCGATCATCCACAGTATGGCGCCGCCGCCCGCGAACTATACAACCATGCCAGCGCGCTCCTCGATCGCATCGTGCGCGACCGCTTACTGACACCACGAGGCGTGTACGGCTTCTGGCCAGCGTACACCGAGGGCGACGACATCGTCGTGTCCGACGCGGAAGAACACGAACTGCTTCGCTTCAACATGCTCAGACAGCAGGAGACGATGCCGAGCGGAACGCCCAACCTGTCCCTGGCCGATTACATCGCGCCGCACGCGATCGGCGCCAGTGACAACATCGGCGCGTTCGCCGTCACCACCGGTCACGGTGTGGACGCATTGGTGGCAGAGTTTGAACGCGACCACGATGATTACAACGCGATTATGGTCAAAGCCTTAGCAGATCGTCTCGCGGAAGCCTTCGCCGAATTCCTGCACGCTCGGGCACGCCGAGACTGGGGATACGAAGCCGCTGAGGAACTGACCGCAGACGATCTGATCGCCGAGCGCTATCGCGGTATCCGGCCAGCGTTCGGCTACCCCGCCTGCCCGGATCACAGTGAAAAGCGCAAGCTTTTTGAACTGTTACAGGCTGAGCGCACGGGTATCACGCTGACTGAAAATTTCGCAATGGCACCGGCCGCCGCGGTGAGCGGTCTGTACTTCGCGCACCCTGAGGCACGCTACTTCACGGTCGGTCGACTAGGGCGCGATCAGGTCTCCGACTACGCGGAGCGCAAGCGAATGAACATCACCGAGGTCGAGCGTTGGCTAGCACCCAACTTATCGTACGAGCGGGAAACGGTCGCCGGGTGATCCAGAAGCCGGACCTTCTCCTTGCCACCAAGATGCTCTAGCATTCGGAGGGTACAAACACGTGGAGTACCGAATTAAACAGTACCCCCTAGAAACTGGTGCGCTGGAAATCCAGTACATCGAGGAGTTCTTCGGTGAATTTCCACGGAAGAAAACAGCACAGGAAATCGCGATCCGCCTGCAGGATCGCGAGCACCTTATCCTGATGGCCGAAGCGTCGTTACCTGACGATGCAGGCACAGTCGTCCCCGTTTCGTTCAAGGTCGTGCACGAGTTGCACGAGGGTGAAACTGAACCCAAACTGCAGGACCTTATCGCACGGCTCAAGAACAGCGTCCGCTTTGACGGCCGCAAGGTACTGTATAGCTGGATCGGCGGAACCCGGCGCGACTGGCGTGGTCAGGGTCACTTCCGGGCACTGACGGAGGAATCGGAAACATGGGCGCACACGTGTGGCTTTCACGAAGTGATCGTCAAAACGAAGAACAGGTTCTACGATATGCGCGGCACCCTGGATCAGCTTCAATTCGATGTCGTCAAGTACGAGGTGGATCCTGCGGACAATCGGGAGTCCAAGGTTTATCTCAGTAAGCAACTCACCACAGACGTAATTCGAGCGCACACCAGCGCACGGACCGTCGTCTTCGCCAACTAGTCAGATTAAGGACGCTCATGCCAACTCTCGCTGCTCCCCGCGTTGTCAACGTCGACGATCTTCGCACTCTGGCGAAGCGACGCCTTCCGAAAGCCGTATTTGACTACCTAGACGGCGGCGCAGAGGCCGAGGTAACGCTGCGTGAGAATAGCCGCGTCTTCGATGACGTCACATTCCGGCCACGACAGGCTGTCGCAGTGGCGACGTGCGATCTGACGACGAGCGTAATTGGGACAACCGTGGACATGCCGATCCTGCTCGCTCCGCTTGGAAGCAGCCGGACGTTTTACCCACGCGGAGAGGAAGTGGCCGCCCGGCAGGCGGGCGAGGCTGGCCTCATCTACGTTCTCTCCACCTTGTCTGGCTGCACGCTGGAAGATGTCAAGGCCGCCACGAGCCGGGCGCCCTGGTATCAGCTCTACCTGACTGGGGGAATTGACGCCGCGCGGCGCGGGATCGACCGCGCGCGTGCCGCCGGCTTCTCCGCGCTCGTCGTCACAATCGACACGCCGATTGGTGGCATGCGCGAGCGCGACGTGCGGAATGGCACGAAGGAACTGCTCGGTCGGGGCATGTCCATGCTCCGGTACGTGCCGCAGTTTCTCGCACGACCCCGTTGGATTTTTGATTTTCTCCGCGACGGCGGCCTGATGAACTTTCCGAACGTGGTCCTGTCGGACGGGAGCCCCCTCCCCTATGCAGATGTCAGCGCCGCGCTCCAGCGGACGCTGGTCACCTGGAAAGACTTCGAATGGATCCGCACCGCGTGGAACGGTCCGATCGTGGTGAAAGGCATCCTCACCGGAGAGGATGCCCGCTCGGCCGTTAACGCAGGGGCTACAGCTGTCGTGGTTTCGAACCACGGTGGACGACAACTCGATGGCGTGTCACCGACGTTGCGAGCGCTACCCGAAGTAGTCGCGGCGGTGAACGGGCGAGCTGAAGTGTTGTTCGACGGCGGTGTCAGGCGCGGGAGCGACGTCGCAAAGGCGCTCTCCCTGGGCGCACGCGCCGTGCTCGTCGGACGTGCCTACGGATACGGGCTGGGCGCCGCAGGGGGAGCTGGCGTTGCCCGCGCGATCGAAATTCTACGCAGCGACTTGACCCGCACGCTCAAGCTCCTGGGCTGTGCGGCATCAGCCGAACTCGACCGGTCGTACGTCGACGTGCCGCCGGGCTGGACCACGAGGCGCCCCGGATAACGCCGACCGCGTGACGAACCGCTGATGCAGGTCACCGACGACATCGCGCTCTACGAACACGAGATCGACGAGCGATTCGTACGCGCCTCCGGTCCAGGCGGCCAGAACGTGAACAAAGTGGCCACGGCTGTTGAGCTACGCTTCGATATCACTGCTTCGTCGCTACCCGCCGATGTCAAAACCCGACTGACGGTGCTGGCCGGAAACCGAATCAACACCAATGGCGTGCTCGTGCTTGACAGCCGGGAGTACCGCACGCAAGGGCAGAACCGCGAAGCCGCCCGTGCGCGACTCGTGACCCTGATTCAGCAGGCGGCTGTCAGGCCCAGGACACGTAGGCCGACAAAGCCAGGCCGAGCCGCAGAAGAGCGACGACTCCTGGCGAAAAAGCGGCGCGCCGACATCAAGAGCTCAAGGGGCAGGAGCCGCATCAACGACGACTAGGCAAGGCCCGTTAGAACACGATGAGTCTCGGCTCGCTCATCTCCTCCATAGCGTATTTCAGGCCTTCACGTCCGAAACCGCTATCCTTCACACCGCCGTAGGGCATGCTATCCACGCGAAACCCGGCGACGTTGTTGACCATCACGCCCCCGACCTCTAGTTCGTCATGTGCGCGCTGCATATGCGAAAGGGTGTTAGTAAACACGCCGACCTGCAAGCCGTAGACGCTGTCGTTCACCCGCGCGATCCCCTCACTAAAGTGCTCGACAGCCTCAATCACCGCAACCGGACCAAAAACCTCTGCACAATTCACGCGCATCTCACGGCCGGTCTCCGCTAGGAGCGTGGCCGCATAGACATTGTGCCCCCGATCGACTTCCACACCCCCTGTGAGAAGCGTGGCACCACCCTTCACGGCTTCGTCCACCCAGCTTCGAACTCTCTGGAAATGCCCTTTATCGATAATAGGTCCTACCGATACTGACAGGTCACTCGGATCGCCCGCCTTTAATGCGTTGTATTCCTTCACAAGCAAATCGCGGAACGCGTCGTGGACGCGCTGAACCACATAGATGCGCTGTGTGCTGATACACGTCTGCCCCGCATAAAGGTTCGCACCCATCGCCACGGTCTTGGCCGCCGTGCCAAGATCCGACCCTTCGTCAATGATCACAGCAGCATTCCCACCAAGTTCGAGGGTCACCTTCTTCCTGCCGCTGATGGCCTTCAGATGCCAGCCGACCTTGTCACTGCCAGTGAAACTGAGCATCGCAATTCTGGCATCGGTCGCCAGTATCTCAGCAACTGGCACTTGGCACAGTATCGAGCTAAACGCGCCCTGCGGCCAGCCAATCTCCGCCATCATCTTTGCCAAGGCAATCGCACTAAGCGGCGCCTGCGGAGCAGGCTTGAGCACGATGGGACACCCGACAGCCATAGCCGGCGCCACCTTGTGCAACACCAAGTTCAGCGGAAAGTTGAACGGCGTGATCGCACCGACGACACCGACCGGAAAGCGCTTCGTAAAAGCCGTTTTCCCAGTGCCAGCTCCGTAGTCAATCGCCACGCTTTCTCCCGTGAAGCGCACAGCCTCCGCAGCCGCGGTGCGCACGGTAGTGACGCATCTTGCAAGTTCTGCCCGCGCGTACCCGATTGGCTTTCCGGCCTCTTGCACGATCAGCGTGGCTAGTGCCTCCTGGCGACTATCGATCAGCCCAGCCAGTGCCTCCAGCTTTGCACTGCGCTCACCAGCACTCATCGCCCGCAACGCATCACGACTCGCGTATGCGGCGGCGATTGCCTCTTCCATCTGCGAGTCCCTTGCATGCGGGATACGCGCGAGCGTCGTGCCGTGATACTTGTCCACGACAGTGCAGAATGAGCCATCCCCGTCCGTAGACCACCGGCCGTTGATGAAATTGGCTGGCGTGAACAGTGCGGAGGGGGTGAGACCGGACTGGGTCATAGCGCTCAACTCCTAACAGGGGCTAATCTCTTCCCCTGCACTCCTGCAACGGTATCGTTGCCGTTACGGTGTCAGAGTAAAGGAGTGTTTATACCGCGGTCAGATCGCCAAGACCCGTCGGGGCTGGACCCCCGGTAGCCCAGTCGAGTAACTCCACAGTGTGGACGACCGGCACCTGACTGTAGGACGCGATTTGTTCCATACAACCGATATTGCCCATGGCAACGACCTGCGGACTGACGGACTCGACGGCCTCGGCCTTTAGCACGCCCAGCTTCTCGGCCGTATCGGGCTTGAGTAAATTGTACGTGCCTGCACTACCACAGCAGAGATGCGGGTCCGGGATGTCCAGCACGCGGAATCCTGCCTGGTCCAGTAGCCCTCGCGGCTGAGCGCGAACCTGTTGGCCGTGCTGAAGAGAGCACGCGTCGTGATAGGCCACCCTCAATGCAGGCGCGAGACCTGACACGTGGGCAGGCAACTCCAGGTCGCCCACAACTTCTGACAGATCCTTCGATATGGCTGCGACCCTATTGGCTTTCGCGGCATAGGCCGGATCGTCGCGAAAAATGTGGCCGTAGTCCTTGACCACCACACCGCACCCCGACGTGTTAATTACCACTGCATCCAACCCCTCGCCGTCTATTTCTGCGTGCCAGGCATCGATGTTACGTCTCATATGCGGAAAGCTGCTCGCATGATCGCCCATGTGGTAAACAAGCGATCCACAGCAACCCTGATCGCGCGACAGTACGACATCACAACCAAGCCTGGTGAGCAGGCGAATAGTTGCATCGTTGATATGCGGTCCCATGACCTTTTGCGCACAACCGGTCAACAGCGCCACGCGTGCACGTCTGGTGCCTTCAGCCCGATGTACACCTGGCCGATCCAGTCTGGACGGGGTCGGCAAACGATCAGGAATCATGCGCAGCATAGCCTGCTGCCCAACCGGCGCTAGGAAGGCAAACGGCTTAGCCAAACGGCCGGCCAACATGGCTAGCCGGAAACGACCCGGGTACGGCAACAACCACGCCAGCATGCGCCGCTGCAGACCATCAACCGCCGCTCGCTGATACTGTTCCGCGATTTGGCTGCGGGCTGAGTCGATCAAGTGCGAATAGCGCACTCCGCTTGGACAGGTGGACTCGCATGCCAGACACGACAGACAGCTATCCAGGTGTGAGACCACACTATCGTCGTGCGATATTTTGTCCTCCAGTAACGACTTGATCAGATAGATGCGGCCACGGGGGCCCTCCATCTCCACGCTATCCAACTGGTACGTGGGACACGTGGCATTGCAGAAGCCGCAGTGCACGCAAGACGTCAGGATACTCTCCGCGATCTTCGCGTCAGGATGGGCATACTGTTTTTCGGTGATGGCTGTCTGCATATCGTCGAATTCCTAAAAACCCGCGTACATACGGCCCGGATTCAGCACACCGCTCGGATCAAACGCCAGCTTGAGCCGCTGATGGACCGCACGATTCACGCTATCGAGCGGGGAGAACGCCTGATCCACTGCTTCATCGCCGGTCATGCCCTCATGGGCACCGGCGGAGCGCACCAACCGCGCATGACCTCCCGCATCATGCGCCAATCGATGCACGTCTGACGCGGACAGGGATCCAGGCAGCACGCACCACACCACCCCCCCGCCCCAATCGAAGAATACCTGAGGAGTCGTCGTGCTCGCCTCTGTTGAACTCAACGACGCCGCATTCAGCAAGGTGGCCTTAAACTTTGCGGACGCATTAGGAGGCACTGAAACCCGCCACAATCGTTCGCCAGTCTCGATGGCGAGCGGCTCCAATTCGCGCAACGCTGTCCACACCAGTGCGGACGCCTCCTGCTCCACAGAAACCGTCGATCGCGCGGTCAGTTTGACAATCTGCCGAGCGCGGTGGTCCACAGACGGTCCCGGACCCTCTAACCGAATCAACGTCAGGGAATCCCCATCCGCGGTCACACCGGAGAGCGCCTTCGGCGCGCGCACGCCCCGGGGTAAATGAGCCAGACCGCTCACGTTGTGGGGGCTGCGGGAGGCAAGGATAAGTAGCGAAACCGCCTCGGCATCGTCAAGGCCCGTCACCACCACGGTACGTTCCGTCTCCGCCGTAGGCAGCACCTTAATGACCAACTCTGTGAGCACCGCAAGCGTGCCGAAGCTGCCGCACATCAATTTACTGAGGTCATAACCAGTTACGTTCTTGACCACGCGCCCGCCCCCCCGCACGATATGACCACGGCCCGTAACAGCCTCAAATCCCAGCAAGTGATCGCGGGCAGCCCCCGCCCGTACACGACGAGGGCCCGAGAGATTGCAGGCCATCGTGCCGCCGATAGTAGCCTCTGGACCCCAATGAGGCGGTTCAAAAGCTAACGCCTGCTTTGACTCGGCCAGTGTACGCTCCAACTCCATCAAGGGAGTACCGGGCCGAACCACCACCAGAAGTTCGCCAGGTTGGTAATCAATCACGCCGCTTAGCTTGATCAATGAGAGCGTGCGGGATGCGAACACTGGCCGCCCATAGAAGCGCTTGCTGCCTCCCCCAACGACTTCCAGGGGAACCTTATCGTTGATAGCCTCCTGCACACAGGCCTGCACAGAAGTTGTGTTGTCCGGAGCCGAGTGATGGGTTGATTCTTCTGCACTCACGACGATTTGTGCTCCTGCCTTACGTCCGCCAAACGACCGTTACTCCAAGAAAAGGTTGTCAGCTAAAAACAGCCCCGCCCTAAAAACGGTCCAACTCGGGGAATGGCAGCTTGCCATCGTGGATGTGCATGCCTCCAAACTCAGCGCACCGCTTCAGCACTGGGAACATCTTCCCAGGATTGAGCATCGATTCGGCATCGAAGCTGCATTTCACATGCTGCATCGCGTCCAGATCGCGTTCCCCAAACTGATAAGTCATCAGGTCGCGTTTTTCGGTGCCGACGCCGTGCTCCCCTGTGAGCACGCCACCGACATCGACACACAGCTTGAGGATTTCGGCACCCATTTGCTCGGCCTTTTCAAGTTCCCCGGGTACGTTTCCGTCGTACAGTAGGAGCGGGTGGAGATTACCGTCCCCGGCGTGAAACACATTCGCCACGCGTAAGTCGTAGCTGCCAGACAACTCCCGAATCTTTCCCAGCACCTTTGCAAGTGCCCCACGTGGGATGGTGCCGTCCATACAGTAGTAGTCAGGACTGAGCCGGCCCATTGCGGGAAACGCAGCCTTGCGACCGGCCCACAGGAGCAGCCGCTCCTGCTCACTCGACGAAATCCGGATCTCAGTGGCACCAGCTGCGCGCAGGACGGTTTCAGTCCGCTCCAGCAGGTAATTCACCTCCACTTCGGGACCGTCGTGTTCGATGAGCAATATAGCTTCGGCTCCCACGGGATAGCCGGCCTTGGCGTAGTCTTCGGATGCCTCGATCGCCAACTTGTCCATGATTTCCATACCCGCCGGCACCATGCCTGCCGCGATCACATCCGCCACTGCCTGGCCAGACTCCTCCACCGTGTCAAAGACGGCCAGCACCGCCCGGGCGGTCTCCGGCTTACGGAGCAAGCGCACCGTCACCTCTGTGATGATGCCAAGCAGCCCCTCCGATCCAGTCAGAAGGCCCATCAGATCGTAGCCAGGCGCATCGAGGGATTTACCGCCAACGCGCAGCACCTCGCCGTCGGCCAGCACGACCTCCAGCCCGAGCAAATTGTTCGTAGTCACGCCGTACTTGAGACAGTGCACACCGCCCGAATTTTCCGCTACGTTGCCACCAATCGAGCAAGCAATCTGGCTGGACGGATCGGGCGCGTAGTAAAAACCTTCGGCTTGGACTGCCTGGGTAATGCGCGCGTTGGTCACGCCAGGTTGCACCACGGCGCACCCGTTGTCGAGGTCAACCTCCAGAATTTTCCGCATCTTGGCCAGCACGATTGTGACCCCGTCATTCAGCGGCAACGCACCGCCGGACAGCCCCGTGCCTGCGCCCCAGGGCACGACAGGAAGCTGGAATTTGTGAAGGATCTTCATGGCCGCGCACACGTCATCTGTTGAGCGCGGTAACACCACAGCCATGGGCACTTGGCGATAGGCGGACACGCCATCGCATTCGTAAGCGATCAAATCCTCCACGCTATAAAGCACACACTCGCGAGGAAGCACGGCCAACAGGGCCTTCACCGCCGCGTCCTTCTTGGCGAGCCGCGCCGGATCAGGTTCTGGAAGGTCCATGAGTGGTGAAATTGTACATCCCCTGGCCGGCAAGAAGATAGCGTCAGGGCCGTTGTCGATTACCGTTCGAGTGGATCTGGCTGCTTAGAAATACGGGGTGATCGTGCACCGCCGAAGGAACTACGCCTCGTCGTTCGTCAGTACGATCTTGCCGATGTGCTCGCTTGATTCCATCAAGCGATGTGCGTCCGACGCGTCAGTCAGTGGAAACGTTCGATACACAACTGGCTTCACGCTTCCGTCTTCGAGCAGCGGCCAGATTTCCCGTTGAAGAGCCGCAGCAATCTCACCCTTCTCCTCTATCCCACGTGCGCGCAACGTCGATCCAGTGATCGTGAGCCGGCGTCGCAGGATCACACCAAGATCGACAGTGGCAGATGCGATGCCACCCATCAGGCCAATCTCCACCAACCGACCGTTCACGGCCAGTACCGCGATATTGCGCTCGACATACTCACCACCGACCATGTCGAGCACGACGTCGACGCCTCGGCCACCGGTAAGATCCTTTAGCACGGCTACGAAGTCTTCGGTACGGTAGTTGATCGCGCGTTCCGCGCCTAGTGCTTCGCATGCGCGACATTTCTCGTCGGAACCTGCCGTCGCGAATACCCGGCCACCGTGTATGACAGCCAACTGAATGGCTGTGGTACCAATTCCACTCGACCCACCATGGAACAACACCGCTTCGCCACGTTGCAAACGCCCTCGGTCAAATACGTTCGACCACACCGTAAAAAATGTTTCAGGGATAGCCCCCGCAGCGATGAAATCGAGGCCCGCGGGCACCGGCAAGCACTGCACCGCTGGCGCCACACACAGCGTCGCATAGCCACCGCCCGTGACCAACGCGCATACCTGGTCACCAATGCGCCAGCCGTCGACACCCTGGCCTACCGCGGCCACGGTACCCGCAACCTCGAGTCCAGGAATGTCGCTGGCGCCCTGCGGCGGCGGGTAGTGGCCACGCCGCTGTAACACGTCTGGACGATTAACGCCCGCCGCCACAACACGAATAAGCACTTCACCAGCGTCCGGCGTCGGGTCAGCGCGTTCGGTAGGCGTCAGAACGTCTGGTCCACCTGGAGATGCAATCTCGACACAAATCATATAAGTGAGAGGTCAGAGCACTCCGCTACGTTTCGAAACAAGCGACATGCATCCTTGCCCAACATTACCCCTTCCCGCCTTCTTGCTGCGTGGGACTTAACTACGAAAATACCGCCAAGCGCTTCGAGTAAGCGACCTGTGGCCCCACCATTGATACTTCCTCGGGGACAAAGCAGTGACCATAACACCCTAAAGTCACTCGCCACAACGGCGATGCTGAAACACGCTTTTTCTTGGTAGGATCCAGCGTCTGGATTCGAACTGTACTACGTCCACTGCCCTCTCCCGACAGCATCACCCGCATGTTTACGTTGACCATGCAATAATGGCGTCCCACTTATGACTGACGATAAATTAAAAGAACACACTGATGACTCTCCCTCCGGCCTCCCCCCGGCAGACGATCAGGGCAGCCGTAAGAAAGACACCACCACGCGAGGCATCCGGATCGAGGTCAAGAGCAAGTACTTGGCCGAACGAAGCTCCCCGCGTGACGAACAATACCTTTTCGCTTATCAGGTCCGCATCTCAAATGTCGGCAGCGAAACAACACAACTCGTCTCGCGCGAATGGATCATCACGAGCGCCGAGGGTGACACCGAGCACGTGAAGGGCCCAGGCGTCGTTGGCGAACAACCGGTGCTCGCGCCAGGGGGATCATTCGAGTACACAAGTTATTGTCCACTGAAGACAGCCGTCGGATCGATGCATGGCACCTATCAGATGGTCACCGGCGACGGTGAGACGTTTGATGCCCGAATCGCGCCGTTCACCCTCGCAGTACCGAACGCTCTCAACTAACTCGCTCGGACGAACCCACGCGACTAGTCCAGATGGGCACGCTCGGAGTCACCCATCGCCACGCGTCCTGACGGAAAGTATTCCTTCCAGCGACGCGTGACGAGCTGCGCGATGTCTTCGCGGCATGTCAGTTCATCCGGGAATCCCGGCTTCAGGCGCGCATCGATGACCACCGGACCGTGGTACGCAATGTGGTTGCGCACGATCCGGCGTTCCGCTGCGTAGATGTCGGCCGCCGGCTCGAACCGAGTAAATGTCGTCCACAAAAAGTTCATTACGCTGGCAGCCGCCCGTGCCGGCTCGTCCGTGAGCACCACAAGGGGCCATCCTTCAAACACCGCGTCACATGCCAGCCGCTCCGCCGCCCTTGGTTCGTCCCGATACGCTGGCGCGCCAACGACGAGACAACCACCGCAGAACACCCGCACGTCCGTCACACCGAATGGCACGGAGGAAGATTGAAATTGACGCGGTAGATCGCGCACCGGATCGCCAAGCCCAAGCCAGACGCCCTTCGAGCCTTCGTTAACAACCGGCCCTGTGTAGTCAAGCGTGTCCATCGACAGATTCGAGAACACGTAAAGGTCCGTCTCGCTATTGGTCCGCGCGAGGACATGCTCAAGCGTCAGCCTAAAATCGCGAAGGTCGACACGCTGATCGGTGACCAACAGAAACTTTGTCAGCGACAACTGGCCCTCGCCCAAGATGCGGAACGCGCTTCCCATCGCCTCCCGTGCGTAGCGCTGCTTAACGACTGCCGCGCTAAGCGAGTGGTATCCAGTCTCCCCATACGACCAAAGCCCTTCGACAGCCGGCATGACGAGGGGAAACAGCGGCGACAACAAATCCTGCAGCAGATCGCCAATAAAAAAGTCCTCCTGGCGTGGCTTGCCAACAACCGTCGCCGGAAAGATCGCATCGGCGCGATGCGCCATACGCTGAATTTCGAAGACCGGGTAGTCGTGCGTCAGCGAGTAATATCCGTAGTGATCGCCGAACGGTCCTTCCGGCTGCCGCGTGCCCGGCGGCACCTCACCGATCAGGGCGAACTCCGCGTTAGCCATCAGTGGGTGCGGGCCGTAGCCACGGACCTGCGGCAGACGTTCCCCGGCGATCAACGACGCCAGCAACAACTCCGGCACGTTTTCCGGCAGCGGTGAGATAGCCGCCAACATCAGCGCGGGGGGGCCACCCAGAAAGACAGTCGCTGGCAGTCGCTGGCCGTGCGCCTCTGCGGCGGCATAGTGAAATCCGCCGCCCTTGCCAATCTGCCAGTGCATGCCAGTCGTGCGCGGGGTGTGCACCTGCATCCGGTACATCCCAAGGTTGTGGCCAAGACGATCAGGATGCGCCGTATAGACCAGCGGCAATGTGATGAACGGCCCGCCGTCTTCCGGCCAACACGTCAACACTGGGAGTCGATCCAGCCGCACGTTGGTCGTATCGCGCTCGATGACCGGCCCCTTGGCCACACGTCGAGTGCCGACCTTGATCAGGTCCATCGCCACGTCGCGAGCAGCCCACAGCCCACCAGCGCTGGGCGGAAGCAGAGTTTCGGCCAATTCAACGACGCGCCTGATGAGCTGGAGCGGCCGCTCGCCGAATGCCAGCTCGGCGCGCCGTGCCGTTCCCATAAGATTGGTGACGAGGCGGAAGTCCGCTCTCGCCACGTTATTGAAGAGAAGCGCCGGCCCACCGGCCGCGACCACGCGTCGGTGTATCTCGGCTGCTTCCAGATTCGGATCGACCTCCGCCTCCACCGTGACAACATCATCGGCACGACGCAGCGTGTCGAGAAACGTACGCAGGTCGGTAAAGGCCACTATCGTGTGAGCTTCCGGTACTTGATCCGGTGCGGCGTATCCGCATCGGCACCCAGGCGCCGCTTCCGGTCGGCTTCGTAGTCCTGATAGTTGCCCTCGAACCACACGACGCTGCTGTCGCCCTCAAACGCGAGCATGTGCGTGGCAATCCGGTCGAGGAACCAGCGGTCGTGACTGATGACCACCGCACAACCAGCGTAGTTCAGGAGTGCTTCTTCGAGCGCACGCAACGTGTCGACGTCCAGATCGTTGGTAGGCTCGTCCAGCAACAGTAGATTCGATCCGCGTTGCAACAACTTGGCCAGGTGCAAGCGGTTGCGCTCTCCGCCGGACAGCGTACCGACCTTGCGCTGCTGTTGCGCGCCTTTGAAATTGAACCAAGAGACATACGCACGCGACGCGATCGCCCGTGTGCCAACCTGGAGCTCGTCCAGGCCGCCTGACACTTCTTCCCACACACTCTTGTCGGCCGCCAGCGCATCGCGGCTCTGGTCTACGTAGCCCACCTGCACCGTCTCGCCAAGCCGAAGCATTCCACTGTCCGGCGTCTCTTGGCCGGTGATCATGCGAAACAGCGTGGTCTTGCCGGCACCGTTGGGTCCGATCACGCCAACGATGCCACCGCGTGGCAGCGTAAAGCTGAGACCGTCAATAAGCAGCAGATCACCATAGGACTTCCGAATGTTGCGGCCTTCGACCACGACATCGCCCAGACGCGGCCCTGGTGGAATGTAGATCTCCACCTGGTCGAGCTTCTGTGCTGTATCTTCATTGAGCAGGCTTTCGTACGCGTTGAGGCGCGCCTTCCCTTTCGACTGCCTGGCGCGCGACGACATGCGGATCCACTCCAGCTCGCGTTGCAGCGTCTTCTGTCGCTTGCTTTCGGTCTTCTCTTCCTTGGCCAGTCGCTGCTGCTTCTGATCGAGCCACGATGAATAGTTTCCCTTCCACGGGATGCCGGAGCCACGGTCGAGCTCAAGAATCCACTCGGCCACATTGTCGAGGAAGTAGCGATCGTGCGTTACGGCCACGATCGTGCCTTTGTAGTCCTTCAGAAACCGCTCCAGCCAAGCCACCGACTCGGCGTCCAGGTGATTGGTCGGCTCATCGAGTAGCAACAGATCCGGCGATCTGAGCAGCAACCGGCACAAGGCCACTCGCCGGCGTTCGCCACCCGACAGCTTCGTGACATCCGCATCAGGTGAAGGGCACCGCAGCGCGTCCATCGCCAGTTCGAGCTGCGAATCGAGCTCCCAAGCATTGACCGCATCGATACGATCCTGGAGGCGCCCCTGCTCGTCGAGTACCTTCTCCATCGCCTCAGACGTCATCTCCTCGCCAAGCTTCATGTTCAGTTCGTCGTAGCGATCCAGTAGCGCCCGCGTCTCCGCCATACCCTCTTCGACGTTACCGAGAACGGTTTTCTCTGGATCCAGACGTGGCTCCTGCGGCAGAAAGCCTGCCGAAATCCCGGCAGCGGCGAACGCCTCGCCAATGAACTCCTGATCCTCGCCCGCCATGATTTTCAACAGGGAACTCTTCCCCGCTCCGTTCAACCCGAGCACGCCGATTTTGGCGCCGGGCAGGAACGACAGCCAGATGTCCTTGAGTACCTGGGAATCGGGAGGATGCACCTTCCCGAGTCCCTTCATCGTGTAGATGTATTGCATCGATCTCCGGTGGGTTGCGAAGAGTTGAGTATACCAACCACAGGGCCTGCTACGGCGCGAACACGAACCCGCTAAAATAGAAGACAGGTTTGGTGTCACTGGAGGACCAGCACGATGATATTTGATCCCCTCTACCTGCTCTTCGTACTCCCTGGCCTCGGGCTATCGCTGTGGGCCAGCGCACGGGTGAAAAGTTCGTTCAAAAAGTATTCGAAGGTTCGAACGGCGCGCGGGCTGACCGGCGCTGAAGCTGCTAAGGTGCTACTGACCGGCGCCGGAATCACGAACGTGAAGATCGTGCGCTCGCAAGGCATGCTATCGGATCACTACAACCCGGTGTCCAAGACGCTTGCGCTCTCAGAATCGGTGCATGGCTCAGACTCGGTCGCGGCCGTTGGCGTGGCCACGCACGAAGCCGGGCACGCGATCCAGCACGCGCAACACTACGCGCCGCTCTGGGTGCGCTCGGCGCTGGTGCCCACGGCGAACGTCGGCTCCAGCATCGGCTATTTCGTAATGATGATCGGCATGTTCATGGCCTCGACCAACATGGTGCTGGTTGGCGCGGTGCTGTTCTCAGCCGTGCTGCTCTTCCAAGTCGTCACGCTGCCCGTCGAATTCAACGCGTCGAACCGCGCCAAGGCGCTGGTGGTCGAGCACGGCATCGTCACAGCGCAGGAGCGCAAGGGCGTGGACGCTGTCTTGAACGCGGCGGCATTGACCTATGTGGCAGCGGCCGTCAGCACGTTGCTGACGCTGCTCTATTTCCTGTGGCGCTCTGGTCTGATCGGTGGGCGCCGATAGGAAAGGAATTTACTGAGGCCGATTGAAGCGCACCTACTCAGGGCGTCTCAGTCACCTGCGTGCTCTGACTAGCCACGCACTGCCACCGATCATCGCGAAACACAAAGACATCCATGTAGCGGTAGGTCAGTTCCAGCGACTGCCCTTGACTCGGACCCACCAGGTGCTGTGTAAACCAGACGACGGCTGTGTCGTCGTACAGGTTCACTGTGAACTCATCCACCGTTGACGAGTCGATCTGCAGGTTGAAGTTCGCAATCATCTCCAGTTCCTGCGCGCGATTCACACGCGTTCCGTCACCGTAGGTGGCCATGAACTCCTCGGCCAAAACGTTCTCGACGAAGGCCACATCCTTGTTGCGGAACGCCTCGTCCCAGTCCTGCTCAAGCTGAATGAGGGTTTCGCGATCCCCCTGCATGGACCGCGTCTGCGCTCCGGCCACCGACATGGTGCCGATAATTAGTACGACACATAACCCAACCAAGCGCATCATGATGCCGCACTCGGATCGATCGCTTGCCCGGTGATCGTGCCTTCCACGCTGCTCACATAAGCCTGCGCGACGACTGCGGCGTCCAGGCCCCCTTCCGGCGGTCGACCCAGCTTGACGAGCGTCTCGGTCACCCACGGCGGACTCACAACGTTGACCCGGATCCCGCGAGGCGCCTCGAGCGCGGCAGAGCGACCAAACCCTTCTAACCCGGCGTTCACGAGACTCACGGCTCCGGAACCCGGTATCGGGTGCCGCGCTAAATACCCGGCCGTCAACGTGATGGAACCGCCGTCGTTTACCGACGCCAGCCCCAGACGCACGAGATTGACCTGCCCCATCAGCTTGTTGGACAGACTTAGCTCGAAGTCTTCATCCGCGAGTTCGGTCAGCGACTTGAACGCCGCCCGCCCGGCGGCGCTGACGACCGCGTCCACGCGGCCCACGCGCGAGAAGAGCGCACGGATCGACTGGGGATCTGCGAGATCAACCCGCTCAGCCGATTTCTGAGCGCTGGCGAGAATTAATTCGTGCCGCCCGCTCAACGCGGCGGCAACGGCAGAGCCGATGGTGCCGGAGGCACCGACAAGAAGTATGCGCATGCCAAAAGCTTATGCCTAAACGACCTGGTGAGCCTACCGGAAGAAGAAAATCGGCTATCCGAGCGCGACGAGGACCGACTCGGCGCTACTCACGCCAAACGCCGGACCATCTTCAACATCGATTCTCGCCACCGTGCCATTGTCGACGATCGCCGCGAAGCGCTGGTACCGGAGGCCGAAGCCGATAAACGATCCGTCGAAATGGTAGCCGAGTGCGCGAGCAAGGTTACCGTTGCCATCAGCAACCAACCGAATCTTGTCGCCCACGGCATTCTGCCTCCCCCAGGCCTCCATCACGTGCGCATCGTTCACCGAGACGCAGATGATGTCGTCGACCCCCTTGGCGCGAATCGCATCGGCGTGCATGACAAAGCCCGGCAGATGCAAATTGGAACAGTCCGGCGTAAACGCGCCAGTGACCGCAAACAGCACTACCCTCTTCCCGCGAAAGAGATCGTCGGTCTTCACGTCCGACATGTCGGTCGCCTTCAACGTTACCGACGGAATCGTCTCACCTACCTGAATCGACATATCACCACTCTCTCACCTCAATGTTGACGTTAGTTACTGGAAGATCCGACGTCCTGCACGGACGGGTCCACCGCCATGCCGATCGGACGGCCGCGGGTCAGCGCCCGGCCACCGGCTGCGAATCGCCTTGGGGCACTCCGTTCCCTACCGGGTCAGTCTCCGGTGTCAGAGTGACGACGGCGAATCGAAGTAGCACTCGGTTTTCAGCCAACTCGCTCTGGCGAATAAAGAACTAGAGGCCATTAGACCGCGTGCCCTTACGAATACCAGGAGCGATCCCAAGCGAAACTGATAGATTCTGCGCACTAAATGCCGCGGTGCCCCCCCCCCAAAAAAGTGACAACATGTATGCTGCGTTTATGCGGCTCAAAATCAGACGGCTGGATCCCACGATCGCTCTCCCCACGTACGGCACTGACGAAGCGGCTGGATTCGACCTGGCAGCCGCGCACGATGT
>Ga0315339_1000721_pt1 | contig 36875 bp, 30 predicted proteins | sample ASW17metaG_FD_204514 | JGI IMG/M metagenome (GOLD analysis project Ga0315339, IMG submission 204514) | Ammonia-oxidizing marine archaeal communities from Pacific Ocean, United States - ASW #17 | ecosystem: Environmental > Aquatic > Marine > Oceanic | place: USA: California | collected 2016-12-05 | reverse complement strand
CTTCGGTTCGATCTTTGTTTGCGTAAAGTCGTGCTGGAAATACTTTCGTATTATTCATAATGACTAAATCATTTTTTCGTAAATACTCCGGGAGGTTCGAAAATATTTTATGTTCTATTTCACCTGTGTCGCGGTGCACTACCATCATCTTGGCTAAGTCCCGGCGCTTTGCGGGGTATTGTGCAATATATTTTTCCGGCAATGGATAGTCAAAATCTGCCAGTTTCCATTTTTTCTTTTTTGGTATCATTCAAATAACCTCTGTTGTTTTTTAGTAATTTTTCGCTCAAGAAGGGCATAGGCTTGTTCCTGAGCTATGCGGCCTCTATTGGTTCGCTGAATAAAGCCTTCTTTAATTAAATAAGGTTCATAGACATCTTCAATGGTTGAAGCATCTTCGCTTACGGCTACGGATAAGGAATTCACACCCACCGGTCCACCGTTAAATTTATCAATCAACGCTGCCAAAATTGCGCGATCCATATCATCCAATCCATATTCGTCAATCCCCAGCGATTCAAGAGATGCTTTGGCAACTGTTTCATCAATTTTTCCCTGAGCTTTCACTTGGGCATAATCTCTCGTTCTTCTCAAAATTCGGTTGGCAATTCGAGGCGTTCCTCTGGATCGCCGTGCAATTTCCATGGCACCTTCATCATCAATTTCTACTTCCAGAATATCTGAAGAACGAGTTACAATCTGAAATAAATCTTGGGGATCATAATAGTCTACCCGAAGCACAACACCAAATCGATCTCGGAGTGGTGATGTGAGATTCCCCAGCCGTGTGGTGGCCCCCACCAGTGTAAAGGATTCAATATTGAGTTGAACACTTCGAGCGCTGGGTCCCTTATCAATCATAATTTCAATCCGGTAATCTTCCATGGCAGAGTAAAGATATTCTTCCACAACTGAATTCAAACGGTGAATTTCATCAATAAAAAACACATCCCGAGACTGGAGGTTTGTAAGCACGCCCGCTAAGTCACCCGCCCGTTCTAAAACCGGGCCCGATGTTTGTTTAACATTTACACCTATTTCTCTCGCTATAATATTTGAAAGGGTTGTTTTTCCCAATCCGGGTGGACCAAATAAAAGGACATGGTCTAACGCTTCATTCCTTTTTACGGCTGCCTCGATATAGAGTTTAAGACTGTCCACCACATCCTTTTGCCCGATGAATTCATCCATGGAACTTGGGCGTAAGGACTTCTCAATAACAAAATCATCTTCAAAAGGTTGAGGGTCTGTAATATGGATTTCAGTCATTTATGATCTCAAATAGAAAAAAAGCGTACACTATCAGGGTTGGAAGATACAAAAATGAAGGGAGGGTCGTCAAATTTTTGTAAATCTATTCAGGTATAGACGCCTGAATAGAGGCCAGTCGTTGTTTTCGCTCATTTGCAAATCGATTGATTCCTTCCCAAATACTCTCCGGATCAAGTTTGGATTCCGCAATAATCTCATCCAGCGAACCGCCAGTTCGCCACCGATTGTCAAAATCTGGACTCATGCTATATACTTCCACAACACGGTTGGCTATCCACTTATGCATGAGCCTTTTTGCCCCATTGGTAATTACCATGGCATCCATCCATTCCTGATTCGAAATAATAGACTCGCGATAGTTTTCAGTTTGCTGCTTGAACAACTCCCAGGAAATAGCGGCTACTACTTTTACATTGGGGCCTTCCAATTTTAATTTGGGTAAAATCTTGACCAATGAATTAGTTGAACTGGTACCACGGACAATCACAAGGCCTTCCTTGGGCCGGTCTATTTCATAATCCTTGATAATATATGCACCCTTTGCCGCATCCATATGAGAGGCCATCCCTAATGCCTTTCGATCAGGAATTTCTATGGGTGGCCGGGTTAAATGGATGGCAACAATCGGAACATCTGTAGCTAAGGCCGCCACTAAAGCAGGAGCCACTTCATTGTGCTCCCAAGGGTGAATATTAATCACTTGCCCATCGGGAAGCAGTTGCGTTACGCCCGGTGCAAAAATACCAAAATGAGTACGGCTATCTTCCGCTGTTTCCGGCCCCGAATGACCAGCCACCCAAATAAGTTTTCCCACTTTAAGATTGGAATCCTGAGCTACTTGGCTAAATAGCCGTATGGGACCATATTTTAAATAACTGAATGAACCATAGGTACTCATGGCACCGAAAAACCCATTATATTCCTTGTATGGATCTTCGTTCAAGTTCACCGTTGCCAACCCAGCCAACATACCGGCGTTGGTAAATTCTGTGATACCCTGTGGCATGAGGGGGCTATCAGGATTATTCGTTTTATCATACATACCTAAATCGGGAGAACCATTATATCCTTTTGAAAACCCTGAAATATTTGTGGAATCCGCCAAATCTGCACTCATGGCAATCACCAATGGCCGGCCATATTCTTCTATTGATTTAGAATTGATATAACTGGCATATTTTGAAAAGCCAACCCGATTAGGGGCTTTCGTGCCCGGGGTTGCAAACAAATCATCCGGAAGAGCATTTACGTCAAAAAGTGTTTTGTCGTTTGCGGGATTTTTAACGGTGATTTTACAACCTTCAATTTTTTCCGGGACGGATTCACCAACAGAGATGAGTGTATCGGTTAAATAATCCACCAATGGTTGATTCGATTCCAAAACCGAAAAAACATTATTAAATAACGATCGGGCCTGATCTACTTGTCCGTCCCAAGAAGAGGGTGCATCAGAACCAAATCCATCAAAATTAATATTATATGTTTTGGCGAAATCCTCCTTGGTTTTCCAGAATAATTCTGAATTTCGTTTATGGGCAGAACCATGACTGGCAGAATCATATTTATAGTATCCCCGTCCTTTACGCAATTTGGCATAGAGTACTTTTGGAATATTGGGATCTCCTTTTTCTACCAAAAGACGGTGATAAGCTTCAGTTAATTCAATCCAGCTTTCACCTTCCATGGTGCCTTCCACATGCCACCCATGAGAGCCAAACCAATCATTTGGTGTGCCATACATGACTGAACTGAATGGACGTGCATCAATACCAAAATCATTCCAATCCATAAAATATACTAGGTTTCCCAATCCCAATCCCCAGGCAGAATTGAGTGTCTCATGGGATGCGCCGGCAGTGAACCCCCCTTCACCTTCAAAAGCAAATACCTTTACTTCCGAAACTTTCGCCAATTTTAATGCCAACGCTTCCCCTGCAGCCACTGGTGAGCCATGCCCGCTGGGGCCGGTGTTAAATTTAAAAAATAAGGTTTTTCCTTCCATTTCTGCATGGCCGGGCAAGCCGCCATTTCGTCGAAGTGAAAGCAAGTCTTCCCAAACCAATTGAAAGTCTTTTCCTTTATTGTGCTGATATTTTGAATCACCGGTCTGGCTGTATTTTATCCGCATCGCTTCATTCAGTACTGCAAGGGTCGCATAAACCATGGGGTTGGCGTGGCCAGCCACTAAAATAAATCGATCACTAAAGCGTTTCCCTGCTTCGCGAATATCCCAGCGCATGGCGCCGGAAAGAAGGGTCATTACCATGGCGTGGACTTTTGATCTGGAACCACCCGGGTGACCGCTCTGCCGTAGGTTGAGCATAATATCAATACATTGATCTATTAAATCTTTGGTCACTTCCCAATGGGGATAATAATTCTCAAGTTCTTTGGGTGATCTCATTATTTACGCTTTCCATTTAATGCCGTTTTTAAAAATGATCCTGTATAAGAACCAGAATGTTTCGACAATGCTTCCGGTGTTCCGGAAAAAATGAGCTGCCCACCTTCTTCGCCCCCTTCCGGGCCCAGGTCTATAATCCAATCAGCTGTTTTAATCACATCAAGGTTATGTTCAATAACAACAACAGTATTCCCCTGGTCCACCAGCCGTTGGAGTACCGTCAGTAATAATTTTACATCTTCAAAATGGAGCCCGGTTGTGGGTTCATCCAAAATATAAAATGTTCTATCTTTTGATGCCCGGGATAATTCTGTTGCTAATTTTATCCGCTGTGCTTCACCGCCTGATAATGTGGTGGCCTGTTGGCCCAATCGGATGTACCCCAATCCTACATCACTGAGTGTAATCAGTTTTTTTTTCACCCGGGGAATATTCTTAAAAAAGCCTAAAGATTCTTCAACGGACATACTTAAAATATCTGCAATGTTTTTTCCCTTATATTTTATCTCAAGCGTTTCTCGATTATAGCGTTTTCCTTTACAAATTTCACATGTTACATAAACATCGGGCAGGAAGTTCATTTCAATTTTGATAATCCCATCGCCTTCACAAGACTCACAGCGTCCTCCTTTTACATTAAAGGAAAAGCGCCCCGGCTTATATCCCCGAATTTTGGATTCAGGGAGTTGAGAGAATAAATCCCGTATAAAAGTAAACACACCTGTATAAGTAGCTGGATTCGAGCGAGGTGTCCGACCAATGGGTCTTTGATCAATCTCGATGACCTTATCAAGATATTCTAATCCACTCATGGATTCGTGATGCAGGGGGTATGCCCGGGCATGATTCAATTCCTTGGATAAAACAGGGAAAATTGTTTCGTTTAACAGAGTACTTTTCCCTGAACCACTCACGCCGGTGACAACAATCATTTTTCCCAATGGAAAAGAAACCTCAATTTCTTTTAGATTATTTCCCCGTGCGCCAATAACGGTGAGCAGTTTTCCATTTCCACTCCGGCGATCTGATGGTATGGGAATCGCTTTTTTTCCTGTGAGGTATTGGCCTGTAATCGAAGTAGAGGACGTAAGTATTCTTTTCGGTGTACCTGAGAACACAACCTCACCGCCATGCTCTCCTGCTCCAGGTCCCAAATCAATAATCTGGTCGGCTGATTCCATAGTCTCTTTGTCATGCTCAACCACCACAATTGAATTCCCCAAATCTCGAAGTTTTTTCAAAGAATTTAATAGGCGGCCATTATCCCTAGGGTGGAGTCCGATGGATGGTTCATCTAAAATATATAATACGCCCACCAGTTGGCTGCCAATTTGGGTTGCCAACCGGATTCGCTGCGCTTCTCCGCCTGAAAGGGTAGCGGCAGACCTGTCTAATGTTAAATAATCCAACCCCACATCAATCAAGAAACTTAACCGTTCTTGGACTTCCTTTAAAATTTGGTGGGCAATAGTCGCATCTGTTTTACCCAACTTAAGGGATTTAAAAAATGCGCCCGTATTTTTGATAGAATAAGAAGATAATTCTCCTAAACTAACATTACCAATCGTTACAGCTCGGGACTCTTCCTTTAGCCGGGAGCCATTGCATTCTGGACAGGGCCGCATACTCATAAATTGCTCGATCCAATCACGAATATGGTTGGATTTGGTTTGTTTATACCGACGCATTAGGTTTGGAATTGTTCCTTCCCAACCACCGGTATATGTGCCGCTCCATCGTTCAGATGAATATTCCATTTTTAATTTCGTTGAACCGGTTCCATTTAATAATATTTCGCGGATGCCTCTATCAAGCTTAAACCATGGGGTGGTGAAGTTAAAACTATAGTGACGGGACAGGCTTTTTAAAATACTGCCATACCAATTCCCCCGAGGTTGTTCACCCAATGGAGTAATTGCACCTTGAATCAGGGATTTGCGTTTGTCCGGCACCACCATTTCTGGATCAATTTCCATGTGCGAGCCTAGACCATCACAATGAGGGCAGGCGCCGTAGGGGGAATTGAAGGAAAACATCCTGGGCGACAATTCTTCCATAGATACTTCACAATGAGGACAGGCAAAATGTTCGCTGAATAAATGATCTTTTTTCGGCAATTCATGTACAATGGTTAAACCAGAACCAATTTTTAATGATAATTCCACCGATTCCGTCAGACGATCTTTAAAATCATCTTCCAAAACTAGGCGGTCAACAACCACTTCTATAGAGTGTTTTTTATTTTTTTCTAGTGCGAGTTTTCCGTTTACACCATGGATGACGCCATCGACTCGAACACGTAAAAATCCTTCTTTACGCACTTCTTCAAAGACACCCTTATGCTGGCCTTTTCGTCCCCGAACCACCGGTGCCAAAATATAAATTCGAGCTCCTTCCCCAAATTTGATAATGGTATCAACAATCTGCTGTACTGTCTGGCGTTGAATTGGACGGCTACAAATCCAACAATGAGGCTTCCCGATATGGGCATAAAGTAGGCGCATATAATCATGAATTTCTGTTACGGTTCCCACGGTAGATCTTGGATTCCGTGCAGTAGCTTTCTGTTCAATGGAAATGGCCGGAGACAAGCCCTCGATATAATCCATGTCGGGCTTTTCCATTAACCCTAAAAATTGACGCGCATAAGAAGAAAGAGATTCTACATACCTGCGCTGCCCTTCTGCATAAAGGGTATCAAAGGCCAATGAAGATTTCCCGGATCCAGACAAGCCCGTAATCACCACAAGTTTATTGCGCTCAATTTCCACATCAATGTTTTTGAGATTATGTTGGCGGGCGCCTTTAATTATAATTTTATCTACTGTTTTTGTCATGAATATTTTATGTTTATTTTCACCCAAATTTTTGACGGCCATGAATTTACAACTTTATTGGGGGGTGATCAAAAAAGGATTTGCTGAATTTTTATATAATTTTATGGTATTCAAGCCTACAATTTCATAAGATAGGCTATGAATTCGATTATAAATCACATCCTCATTCCCATGCCCCATATGCAGGATCCTTACTTTAACCGTTCGGTTGTTTTTATGTGTGAACATAATAAGGACGGTGCCATGGGGCTCATAGTGAATAAACCATTCAGTGATCCTACCTTGAAAGAGTTATTTGATAGTTTCTATGATGATGCGGATGAAATTTTAAAATCTGTAGAGCAGGTTTATTTTGGCGGCCCGGTTATGGTGGAAAGGGGGGTTGTGCTACACAGCAGTCATTATCAATCAGAGGATTCAATTAAAATTTCTAATGACTTTTTTCTGTCTAGTCATAAAAAAACACTGGAGAATTTCTCGAAACAAAATGGCGATGCAGAGTGCCGACTTCTACTTGGTCATGCGGGTTGGACATCGGGACAATTGGAGCGGGAAATTGAAAATGGCGATTGGCTGGTGCAAGAAACAACTCCAGATTTTATCTTTAATATGCCGGAAAAACAAATGTGGAGAATGGCGATTCGATCGTTTGGTATAGACATATCAAATTTTTCATCAATTGGGGGACAAGCTTAATAAATACGGTATCAATAGAAACCAAGCATCGAGCTTTATGCTTTTATAATTCAATCGCTCAATAACCGATTGGCAAAATCTAATGTAACCACTCATCATTGATGTGATAACGATTTTGCTATTTTAAAAAATAATGTAAGTATGAATTAAATCTATCTAGGCAATTTTCTGGCGCTTGACGGACTTAAAATCTATTTTATCGGTTTCCAATCACCTCTATATAAGCTGTAATTTCGCCGGATGAAAAAGTACCTTCCTGCCCTTGCTGTCATTTTTGCTGCATTTCTCTGGAGCTTTGATGGATTTATCCGCCAAAACTTGTTTGCTTTACCTTCCATTTTGATTGTTTCGCTAGAACATGTTATTGGCGCAATATTATTTTTACCATTACTCATCAGGGGATGGAAGGAAGTTTCTTCGCTCGGCCAGCGTGGATGGATATCCGTTTTGTGGATAAGTATTTTCGGCGGCGTTCTCGGCACTTTTTTCTATACGAAAGCTCTAAGCTATGTGAACTATATTGATCTTTCTGTGGTGGTTTTACTTCAAAAACTTCAGCCCATTTTTGCCATTGCTCTGGCCGGTGTCATCCTGAAAGAAAAAATAACCAAACGATTTATCATTTTAGCATTCGCTGCGATTGTGGGTGGATATTTGGTTACCTTTGGCTCCAGTTCCATAAATGATTGGGATGATAAAACAATCATTGCAGCTCTCCTTGCATTACTTGCTGCGTTCAGTTGGGGAAGCTCCACTGTGTTAGGGAAACATGCGCTCAATCGTTTGTCTTTCACAACAGTTACTTCCTTGAGATTGGCTATCACGGCATCTGTAACCGCATTTGTCCTACTCTCAGCTGGTCAATATGACGCCATCAACAATATGACTTTATCTCATTGGGGGTTTATTGTTTTAATCGTTTTAAGCACTGGTTCTTTGGCGCTATTTTTTTACTATTACGGATTAAACAAATTGCCTGCCTCCCATGCAACTCTTTACGAATTATTTTGGCCCCTCTCCGCAGTAGGGCTGGATTGGTTCATTCGCGGTAACATTTTGTCACTCCCTCAATGTGTGGGAGCCATACTATTATTGGGAGCCATTATTATATTAACGAGAGAAACAAATAATGGCCAGACTCAGTCTTAGTGACCATCGTCATAACTTGGGGCTGAATATTGTTCACGAGTTTTGTTGGGGAATGGGATTTGCTTTCAACGATGTGTCCACAATACTGCCCTTATTTTTAACGCTGCTTGGTGCGCCCCTCAGTGTTGTGGGCTCCATCGCAGGTGTGTTTGCAATTTTGGCGGCGGCACCCCAATTGATTTCCGCTCTCATGGCACGAAATATTAGCGATATAAAGATGGACACCGTTAAAGTGCATCTTACTGTTTTACCACCTATCTTTCTGGCAGGGTTCGTATTCGCATTTTTTGCACCCACAGGTCCAAAGGCCTGGGTTTTTTATTATGTCTGTTTCATCTTTTATTCACTGGCCATAGGGCTCATTATTCCTATTTGGTCCAATTTTTTAAAACATGTAACTAAACGAAATAATCGCGGCACTTTCCTGGGGATTTCTTTTATTGGGAATAGTATAGGTGGTTTTATTGGCGGCATAATGGTGAAACAACTGCTGGGCAGTTCAATTCCATTCCCTTCCAATTTTGGATGGGGTTTTCTGATTCTTTTTGTGGCTTTATCTATTAGTATTCTTACCTATTTTGGATTTCGAGTTAAAGAAATTGATCTAACTAAAAAACAGCGGACTATTCAAGATTTTATACATGAAACAAAGACTATTCTTACGACAAACAGAAATTTTCGAAGATATATATATAGCCGAATATTTCTTACGGCACAATTTCCTGCCATCGGGCTCTATGCCGTTTATTCCAGGGATATATTTCATTTTGACATTAGTGAAGCCGGACTATTAACCGCCGCCCGCCTCCTTTCTTTTGGCTTTGGAAGTATTGTTGCAGGGCGTATCGGAGATAAAATCGGACATAAGGCCGCCATGACATTTTGTTTTACAAGCCATTTGTTCGCCATCGCAACTGCCTTAAGCGTTCAATCCATGTTTTGGGTCTATGGTATATTTTTCTTTTTGGGAATGGCCCAGGGTGCTTTTTTCCCTGCGGCCATGTCCATCGTTTTTGATTTCGCCGGCGAAAAGGGAGATAATAAAATGATCATGGCTTTAATCGATACCATTTTGAGTCCATTTATTCTCATGGCAATTATTGCCGGCGGTATCTTGAGTGAATCGGTTGGCTTTGTAATTTTATTTCGTATTTTAGCCGCTTTGATGTTGGCAGGATTATTTACAATTATTTTTCTGGTTCGGGAGCCTCGCCTCGAAACAAATTTATCTGAAAATTTGTAAATGTTTCCCTTGGAATTCTGAAGGAAGATACCGCAATTTTGCGGATACAATATGAAGTTTAGTCTACCAAAAGCTGTCCTAATTCTGTCAATTGCATTTATTGTAAGTAGTTGCAAAGAAGATCCGCAACGCCATTTAAAACTGGGGAAATGGTATGCCCAAAAGGGATTAGTGGAAGAAGCCATCTTGGAATTCAGGGAAGTCACCCGGCTTTATCCCGATTCATATAAAAAATTAAAAAGAGAAGATTTTCAAGCATTGAGTAAAGCGCATTATAATCTATCGTTGATGTATACTAAAAAAGGGTGGTGGAATTATGCCCTGCAGGAAGCGGAAACCTGTTTTCAAATGCAGCCAACCAAAAAATATTATGAATTGGTCACCCTCATAAAACAAAGAGCCGAACTCGAAGAAGCCGGCTCATAATTATTTCAATTATAAATAGCTAATCTAAATAGTACCGGAGCGATGTTCTCCTCCATCACAATAAATGATGGAGCAATTGATAAAATCTGCTTCCGGTTTTAACAGCATTGAAATGGTTCCAGCTATATCTTCTGGCGTAGTTGTTCGTTTCATTGGATTTCGTTTTTTAGTACTCTCCACCCAATCTTTCCACCGATCTGTAATTTTGGTCAGAGCCCGCGTCGGGGTAACCCCTGCTTGAACGGCATTCGCTGTAATCCCAAACTGACCCAGTTCCCAACCAATCTGGCGGATAATAGATTCCATGGCTAATTTAGCGACACTTACAGGGCCATAGCCTTCCATCGCTAAATAGTTTCCTTCACTAGTAAGGCCCATCACGCGAGATCCCTTTGCCAATAAATCAGCTGCAAATAATTTTTGCGTCCAATATAAAAGTGAATTTCCCATCACGTGTACGGTCATATCCATTTGTTTTTGCGTGACTGGTTTTTCACCAAAAAAGTTAGTGGTGGTTCCAAAGGCGATTGAATGAAGCAACAGTTTTACGGAATGTCCGCCCGTGATTTCCTTTATTTGAGGAATATATTTATCCATTGTATCTACGGATGCCGCATTGGTGTTAAAATAATGGCAATTTCCGCCAGTCGTTTCATTCACCTCAGTAATCGTTTCTTCCGCAATCTTTTTTGCTTCTCCACGATCAAAGTGAAATGAGATAACGCCATATCCGTCTTTTGCTAATCTTTTTGCAGTAGCAGCTCCGTGTCCGGTAGAGCCACCCAGTATTAATACCCATTCAGTCATCATTACTCTCCATAATTAAAGGGTGAATTTAAACAATTAGATTCATCAAAAAAATGGGATAGAAAACATAGTCCTGATTTACCCAAAATTCTGGGTAAATTTATTGCATATATAGGAGCATTAAATAAATGACCCGTAAAAACAGTTACTCTAAAAAAGATTTAATAGATAGTGGCCTTGGCAAATTATTTGGTTTGGATAAGGGGAAACTTCCCACCCCACCCATGCTGATGATTGATCGGATATTACACATTTCTGATACTGGAGGAAAATATGGGAAGGGAGAAATAAAAGCTGAACTAGACGTTACAGATGACTTGTGGTTTTTTGATTGCCATTTTAAAGGCGATCCGGTGATGCCGGGATGCCTCGGCCTAGATGGCATGTGGCAATTGGTAGGCTTCTTTTTAACCTGGATTGGCGGCAAAGGCCGTGGCCGTGCCTTGGGTGTTAGTGATTTAAAATTTAAAGGACAGGTTCGCCCCTATCATAAAAAAGTGACCTATAAGATTGATATAAAAAAACTTTTAAATCACGGTGAAAAAAATATAATCTGGGCAGATGGAGAATTAAGCACGGGTTTAGACCGCATCATTTATTTTGCCAAAAATCTACAAGTTGGGTTGTTTGATAATCTCATCTATGATTTTGGTGGCGACCCGGCCTTGGATTCTTTTTAAACAAATTTATTTTAATTAAACTCAAGATTTATCAGGATATTATATGGCCCTCCGATGTGGTATTGTTGGATTACCCAATGTAGGAAAATCAACCATTTTTAATGCCCTTACAGCATCTTCCGTTCCAGCGGAGAATTACCCATTTTGTACGATTGAACCCCATCTGGGAATTGTGCCGCTTCCCGATGACCGCATGGAAATGCTTGCAAAAATATTCAAACCTGAAAAAGTAACACCCGCCACAATTGAATTTACGGATATCGCGGGTTTGGTCCGCGGCGCCAGCAAAGGAGAGGGGCTTGGAAATCAATTTTTAGGACAAATCCGTCAAGTGGCTGTTATCATTCACGTGATTCGCTGTTTCGAAGATGATAATATCACCCATGTTGAGGGAAGCGTAGATCCCGTAAGGGATGCGGGGTTAATTGAAACAGAATTGCTGTTGGCCGATATGGAGACGCTTGAAAAAAGTGTATATCGCCTATCAAAACTAGCAAAAAAGGAAAAAAGTGCCCAGAAAGAATTGGATGTTATATCTCGTCTTCAGGATCATTGTAATTCTGGGAATATGGCCCGATCCTTTGAAGCAGAAGAGGATGATCTATCTACAATCAGACGCTTATTTTTATTAACCAGAAAACCCATTCTTTATGTGGCCAATGTTGATGAGGATGAAATTACTCATGATAAAAGGAATCCTCATGTTCAGGCCCTTTTTGAATTCGCAAAAAAAGAAAATAATTTGTCAATTCGCTTATGTGGGAAAATAGAACAGGAAATTTCTGTTATGGATGACGAAGGGAAAGCCATGTTTATAGAAGATTTCAACCTCCCGGAGCCTGGACTGAACAAACTCATCCATGCTGGATTTCGTCTCCTTGAATTAGAAACCTATTTTACCGGCGGTCCCACAGAAGTTCGAGCCTGGACCATCAAGCAGGGGGCCACCGCGCCAGAAGCTGCGGGTGAAATTCATACAGACTTTCAAAGAGGATTTATCAAAGCAGAAATAATTAAATATAATGACCTTGTTCGACTTGGGTCCGAAAGAAGTGTTAAAGAGGCTGGACTTGCCCAACTCCAAGGGAAAGAATATATCGTTCAGGATGGCGATTGCATTTACTTTCATTTTAACGTGTAACAAAATTAATTGGATAATTAGCTATGTATGATCTTGTCATTATTAAACTTGCCTCTTTTTTTCTTTCAATCATTCAACCATTCGTTCAAGGAGTTTAATTCTATGTGGTTTTTTATGATTCTTTCATATGTAATGGTGGCGCTTTCCGGCATCGGTTTGTTTATGGTCGGATTAAACCATTATTTTGATTTTTGGGCGCGAAATCATATTACATTAGATCTATTAGTTAGTATTATTTTTATTGCGGGACAAACATTGGTCATGTTCTTTTTTGTAGGAACAGGTGTAAATATCCGGGAATATCTTGAGGATCACCCAACTATGGGAAAGGACCTATACCAGCAAATGTTTGCTATCAAAAGAAAACTTTATCCTCCTACCATGATGGTAACCTTATTATTTATGGCCATGGTGATTATTGATGGCGCCTTTTATATCGGAAAAGTGTCTGAATGGTGGTTTCATATTTTATATATATTAACATTTTATTATTTTTTCAAAGCGACCATTATTCAGCATAATTCATTCAAAGAAAGCACTGAAATTGTGCTGACTATGACAGGCATCGCTCACACCGATTCCTGAGGCAATCAGCATTTTATGCGTGGATCTGGCATTGTGCTCGGAGTTGTAAATGAGGGTGGCTGGGTTGATTATTTATATGGCCAGAATTCGGAAGTCCAATGTTTTATATATCAATAAGGTAAATTGGGCATTAGGAGCAAAAATTCAATCCAGTTCAGGATACTGGTCTCAAAATTCTCCCGTCCAAATTCTTGGAATAAAAGGTGATGCCGCGCATCTCAATATCCAATGGCCTCATAGTTCCAAGACCACTGAGTCTATACAGGGTAAATAATTAATCGGTCATTTTCCAAAAGGCTATTCCACCAGCCTGCTTTCCAATCTCAGCCACAGCGACCGGTTTTAATTCCTTCAAATCAAAAATTTCTACAGAACCAGGTTCTTTACCTATTCCTTCAACTGAAACAAATGCATAACGATTATCGGGAGAAATAACAACGCCATGTGTTACTTTACGAGTATTATTAAACTTTGCTATTTCTTTCCCAGTTTTTAAATCCCATACTCCAGTTTTAGCTGCGCCTTTATAAGTAACAACTAAGTATTTACCGTCCCGACTTACCTCACAGTTATAAGGAGCTTTGTCAGTTTGAAAAGTTCGGACTACTTTCCATTTCTTTACATCAATCTCAACCACATTATCCGTACCATTATTAACCACATAAATTAGATTATCGTTTGGATGTGGATATACCCATGTCGGTTTTTCTGGAGGCATCTTATGGTCCATCTTTGCCATTTTCCCAGTTTTCTTCATAGTCATATTCATTTTACTATGATCCATTTTTTTCATATTATGTCCACTATGTGAGTTCATTTTGGGAGGGGCTGTAGCGATAGTTCTTGTAATCTCCATTGTCATTGCATCAATTTCATATAAGGTACCTGACATCATTGCAACAGAATAATGTTTTAATCCATTATTTAGTAGTCTAGAGCCATGTGGCATAATGCCAGTTTCTACACGATCTATTTCAATCATTTCATCAGGGTCAACAATGGAAACAGTACTCGGTTCAGTGTGGCCTCCATGTAGATTAAAATTGACAATATATAAAAGTCCGGTAGCATTCGATATCCCCATGGTAGCGGGAAATAACCCAAGCTCTAAACGATCAACCATTTCATCGGTACCAGTTTTGTATTTATATAAATGACCGTAGGGCAGACCATGGGCCATTGATAAGTACCAGTAATCTCCATCAGGAGATACTGTTATTCCATGAGGACCTTCAATCTCAATAGGCCAAACACCCACTGAAATTCGTTTTTCAACATGTGCTACTTTACCATCAAATCTGATAAGAGCAACTTCATCTTCAGATTCTGTAGCGCAATAAAGATAGTAATCTTTTGCGCATAATACACATATAGTAAATGTACAAATCAGTGTTGTTTTAATAATTCTTCTCATTTTTCTCTCTAATTTGTTCCTAATGGTTCATTATCTACTAGACGAACAGCCCATAGACCATTATTTAAATCAGCAAAATAAATCAAGCCTTTATACGGAATTACACCCCATACATTGGTTTGATTAGCAGTGCTACCATCAGGGTCTACACCTTTGAAAAAGGCTATCTCTCTACCTTGCGCGTATAAATCACCCATAAGTTCTCCAGAAATATCTAGAATTCTTATTCCTCCATAATAATAACCAGCAAATAATGTATCACCTTCAACCCAATGGTTATGGGAGCCAACCTCTGGTACTTGATAAATTGCTGTTTCAACCGGGTTATTTTTATCCGTGAAATCAAGAAAATGAAATCCTCCTTGATAAATTCTTGCTTCTGATCCAGGAACGCTTTTTGCCCATTCATCTCCTGTAATAATAAAAAACTTATTAGTTGACTCACTTACAAAAGGAAAGGCAGCATGATTATGTCCATTTGGATCAGCTTTACTTCCTAATTTTACTGGGTTGCCTGGACTGCCTTGTCCTGCTGCTGCTAAAAATGGGTTGAATTGATTTTTACCTCTAGATCTCTCATCTTGTTTAATGCCACCCACATCTACTACATGAACACCATCACTCCAATTAGATGAATAAGCAATTCCATTTTCTACCCAGACATCGTGAATGCTGTGTCCGGGAGTATCCAATTCATAAGAACCGACACGAAATGGGTTTGAAGGGTCACTAATATTAATTATATCATATCGTGTTGATGCGCTTAATGCATAAATATGATCTTCATAAATAAATACATTATGAACACCGCCCGTTAAATTATCATCATATTCATTTATAATTGAAACGTTGAATGGATCAGAGACATCTAAAATCACCAATCCATTTTTTCGATTTGATGCACCTTCTCTTGAAATAACGCCAACTCTACCATCTTCAGAAATTTTCACATCATTTACAGTACGCGCATCAACCTTTATTGTATCAATTATTACCATATTAGCTGGATCGCTAATATCCCAAAAATATGCCTCACCATCTGCACTATGTGTACCCGTTACAGCAAAATCTTTACCTATATGTTTACCAATGCCTGCCCATACCCAAAGATCTGATGTATTGTGATTGGAAATGGTTCCGTGTCCTACAACTTCAAGTCTCTTGTGTACATTTCTAGGAACAACTTTTACTTTTTTGGATGCTGAAAATCCACTTGATTGAGCCGTTAAGGTATAAATACCAGGAGTTTCAGCCACAAATTTACCTTCTTGTGTAATCAACCCAGATGCAGGTCGGCCAATGCTTTCAGTTGATTGATTATTAATAAAACTATCAGTTTGATAAATTGATTTACCTGAATAAGAATAAGTTATAGGAATGTTATCAAGAACTTTATTTCCACCATCTAAAACCAGAGCATTTAATTTTATTACATCACCAGTTCTTATTTTATTCTCGCTTATATCAAGTTTTATCTTTCTTGCTGGATTTTTTTTGGCTGATACGACTAAGGATTCTTCTAAATCATCTATTTTAGCAGTTATCTTTGTTTTTCCTGACTTTTTAATAGTTAAATTTCCAAAGCTATCAAATTCAGCCACTTTTTTGTTTTTTGACGTAAAAACAACCTTTGAGTTATCTCTTAATATTTTTGCCTTATCATATACTTCAACCGCATAATTTACAGCTGTTCCAACAAAAACTTTTTTTGTTGGGTCAACAAAAGTTATTTTTTCTAATGGAGGTAAAGGTACATTAACTTTCATTGTACCAACCGTTCTTTCGCTTTCATCGTAAGCTATGGCCCTAAGATTTAATTTTCCAGCATCAAATACTTTTATGCTTACTTTTGCCACTCCAGTTGAATCACTTATTCTTGGTTTCACATCTAGAGATTTTCTTTGTCCTCTAACCATAAAGGAACTTTTTACTTGATTCCCCTTAGAATCAACAAGACGTATTAAAACCGAAGCTTCTTCACCAATATTTAGTGAAAGTGAATCGGGTTCAAAAAGAAACTTTAATTTTTCTTTTTTATCCTCAGTATTATCTTGAGCAACGCCAATATTAATTACTAAAAAGATAGTTATTAAATATTTTTTCATAATAGCCTCCATATTATTACGGGGTCCCCGAACCCTCATTTATATCTTCAAGTTTTATACAGTAAAGTCCAGAATTCATATCTGCAAAAAATATATAGTCTTTATAAGGTTGAGCACCCCAAACCATTGGAGCATTAGGAATTTTACCTTCTTTATGATAGGGTAAATAATGACCAATTTCACGCCCTTGCTTATAAATGTCCCCAAGAAGTTCTCCAGATATATCTACAATTCGTAATCCTGCTTGATAATTTCCAGCAATTAATATATCTCCATAAACCCACAAGTTATGTGAGCCGGCTTCTGGAACTTCATAAATAGCTTCTTCTTTTGGATTGTCAGGATCAGAAAAATTCAAGAAATGATAACCTCCCCTTGGATTTGATGGCTGTCCTTTGGTTGCCATAACGCCCCATGGGAAATTTTCATCACCTGAAATAATATAGAAATTTCCAGTTGATTCACTCAAAAATGGAAATGCTGCGTGATTACGTCCTGTTGGATCTTCCATTGAAGCTAATTTTACTGGATTTGAAGGACTGCCTTGACCTGCTTTTGCTAACAAAGGGTTAAATTGAGTGTTTGAGCGATCAGCTTCATCAAATTTCATCGCCCCAATATCAACCGCAACAACTCCGTCGCCCCAATTTGAAGAATATGCAATCCCGTTTTCAATCCATACATCGTGAATACTGTGACCTGGTGTATCCAATTCATAAACTCCAACACGAAATGGATTTGAAGGATCATCAATATTAATGATATCGTATTTACGTCCATTGTTTACAGCATACACGTGATTTTCATATATGAATACATTGTGTACGCCCCCAGTCATGTCATCATTATACTCAGCTGATATCGTAACATTATATGGGTCACTTACATCTAATATTACAAATCCATTTTTTCGATTTGAGGCGCCTTCTCTTGTAATTACTCCTACACGACCATCTTCAGAAATTTTTACATCATTTACCGTTCTGGCATCAACCGTTATTGTATCAATAATTATCATACTATCTGGGTTTGTAACGTCCCAAAAGTAAGCTTCTCCATTTGAACCCCATGTCCCTGTTACAGCAAAATCTTTTCCTTCATGCTTGTCCACACCAGCCCAGACCCACAAATCGCCGGTCAATACATCTGAGATTAATCCGTGTCCCACTAACTTTACTTGTTGTTTCACATCTCTTGGAACAACTTTTATTGTTTTCTGAGCTGAATAACCATTACTAGAAGCAATCATTGTATACAAACCCGCTGTTTCAGCAACAAATCTTCCATCATCCGTTACTAACCCTGCTGCAGGTAAAGCAAACTCACCATAATTAGCTTGACCAAGATAAGAATAAGTGATTGGTGCGTCATCAATAGGACGACCACTTCTGTTTAAAGCTTTTGCATTTATCGCAAGCACGTCACCGGTTCTAATTTCTTCTCTGTCTATAGAAAGTGTCACTTTGCGTGTAGGGTTACTAACCACACGAACTTTAAAAGATTCTGTTATCTCTTCAACTGTAGCAGATAGGGTAACCCGGCCTGTCCGTTTTGTTTCCAGATTACCAAAAATATCAAAATCTGCAACTGCAGTATTGCTGGATTTGAGCTTAACATCCGCATTATCTCGTTTAAGCCCTGCTTCATCGATCACTTCCACTGAAAAAGATGTGGATGTTTCTGTATATAGTTTGCTTGGTGTCTGGTTGAATACAAGATAATCAATAGGAGGATAAGGAACATTAACTACCAATTGTTCCCTAATGCGATCATCGCGCTTTACTGTAATCGTTTGAACGCTGAGTCTCAACCGTCCGGCCTTATGGGCCTTGACGGTTACGGTTGCAATACCCGTAGAATCACTCGTTCTGGGGGATACGGATAAAGTCTGTCTCTGTCCAAATATATAAAATGAATTTTGGGAAAGATCTCCATCTTCATTGAGAAGTTTAATTGTGAGTTCTTTTGTCTCACCAACATGCAGTTCTATAGAATCCACCTCAAACTCAAACTGAAGTTTTTCTATATTCTTGTTCTGTCCAAAAACAATCGAAAACATAAAAAGTTGTAAAATAAAAAGTGTTTGTTTCATGATGTTAACATTCTCCTCTATAAAATCCTCAGTGGTAACGCCGGACAAATCTACGTATAATCCCCATAAATTTGTTGATCTAATAGGAAAAATAATTTGATGGTTAAAAGTGGTTTAAAATGTGTTTTTATTAATAATAAATTCATTTAATCTCCGTGGAATTCTTCCCATAAATCTGAGTATTCTGAAAACTTTTGAATGTTTCCATCTATAATAATTCCTGGTAACTGGCGTTGAACCGAGATTCCCACTTTGAATAATATAATTATCTTTCCCCACCACTACAAAAATTATGAAGGGTGCACCGCTGGCTTTTCTACAATCCAAACAATGGCAAGCAGCCACGGTCACTCCTGTGTCTTTTATTTCAAATTAGATATTGCCGCAGAAACTGCTTCCTATATGTTTACTCTTTTTCATTTGTTTACTTTCTTAATCGCGCTTTCAAAAAACGAGAGTTAGGAATCTCCGTATCAAACTCAATTTCTTCTATAATCCACTCTGTACCTTTACTGTTTCGTTTCAGTTCGTCCTTAAAAATAAATCGGGAAGGAAACCAGCGCCCCTGCACTTTTTTGATGCCATCCATGGTGGATGTTTTTAAGAGCTTGCCGCTTTTAGCATAGAGTTCCTCCTTCATGGGCAGCAAATATTCCTTGTCGATCCACGCCCTACGCATGGGATAAGGCAATCCTTTCACTTTTGCCGTCAACAATACAATCCAATGATCTCGTCCATTTATTTCAACAGAGCTTTCTAATGTGGCTTCGTAGAGATCCATGAGAGGACGATCTTCCATCATATCGTTGTAGGACATATCTGAACCCATGACCGATTGCCGGAGCATGTGTCCGGAAATTTGAATCACACGATCAGTTTGGGGAGAATAGGTCCAGAGTTTATCACCGTCCTTCAGCATTTTGGTACCTGCCTCTCTTGGCGGTGACAAGTATTCGGTGAAGGCCAGATCGGTGCCAACAACCCAGCTCCGGGATTCAATAGTTCGAATCGCTCGCCGTCCGTGAACCACCATTTTGCTGGTCATAACTCGGCTTTTTGCGTTCAGGTTATTGTCCATGGCCTTGATAATATCCTGCACGGACATATCATCCGCTTGAGCAAAAAGAAATGTAAAAAATAGAAAAGAAATAAGAATCTTGATCATGTTTCCAGTTCCTTAAACAATTGAGCCATTTCCCGTTTGTATATTGCCAAACCGGCCAACATGGTCCCCAGTACTGTCGCCAAAACGCCGGGGATGAATCCAATATAGTAAAGATCGGGTGTAACCTGAGCGTAGAAAATATTGGGCATAACTATGGACGAATTTGAAAGCGCTTCCATTCCCTTTGTATAATCTATACCATTCTCTTGCACGTAATAGGTCAACGCAAGCCCAATTCCAGTACCAACCACCGTTCCTGCGATCCCTATTATCACCGCTTCAGAAATCATAGAGCGGTACACCTGCCCCTTCGATTCACCCATAGCCAATCGCAGACCCACTTCTCCATAGCGACGCAGACCATTCATAAGGCCCATATTCCAGAGCACAACCATAACAACCACCAGAAATATTCCACCCATAATTGCAATCATTGCGCCACTTACATCCACCATGGTGCCCATCTGATTCCCGTCCCGCAGGGCGAGCATAAAGGGGCTGAAGATATCCAGGCTATCACTAAAGGTCTTGTTATAATGAGTACGCAGTGCAACAGCCGCTTCATCATCGTAATATAATGAGTTAGTAAAGCCAAAAATCGCTGAAGCAGCATTATCCATATCTAATGCAAGACGGGCACCAGACAAATCAACAATCATCATTTGTTTGTCTGTTTGGCCTTTTCTCAGGTTGAATGTCCCTGACACGTTGAAATTGTAGGTTGTAAAAGCATTATCCATAGTTGAGCCGATAAAAGTGACGGTCTCTCCTACCACAAGATCCAGTTGATCCGCAAGCTTGGTGCTTATAAGTGCATCATCCCTGTTTTGGGGGATATGTCCTTCTACAAGGACCCTGTCCAACTCCCAGATTTCCACCTGCCTGGAATCCTCTGAAAATAGATCAATCCCCAATGTAATGACAGGTCCCTGGGACTTAGTTTCTCCGTTCTCATCAGGAACATCCAAAAGACCGGCAAAAGTTATTCGTGGTGTCCAGAAAAAATTGGGATAATCCCGGTCTAGTTCATCTACCAGTTGGTTCACCTCCAAAAGGGCAAGATCATTAGGTAAGAGTTGGTTCTCTTCATTATAGGCCCGGGTAACAATTTTTTCATGGCCAGAGAATACGACGGCCGTATCCAAAAATAAGCTGTTCATCGTACCTCTCATAAAGCCTATTGCGAAAACAACCATGGCAACGGTGAGGGTAATAACCAAAACGGGGAACAGACTTCGGGAACGATCCCGGAGCAATCCTTTGGTCAAAAACTTGATCATGCCACTGCCTTGCCCCGCAAGGCATCAGTAGGTTTCATACGGGCAATTCGTCGTGAAGGCAAGTAGCTCACTATAAGTACAATGATAGATACCAAAATGGTGGTTGATACAACAAGTCCAATGGTAAAAACCGGAATCAGACGTTTGGCCACAATCATACCCATTTCTGCGTAATCAATAGGCAGGGGAATCCCATACACACCAAAATACCAGAGCACAGGACCGAAGAAAATCAATGTTGCCACAGAGGCAAGCAACGCATTGAGGCCTCCTTCCAGTGTGAAGAGTCCTACTACACGGGAACGTGTCATCCCGATAGCCATGAGTGTCCCTATTTCTCTTCCCCGGCGAAAAATAGACAATACCTGAGCATTGAAGATGCCCATGGCGGCAAGAGCCAAGAGAATTATATACATAATCTGGGCTCCTGGTTTGTCCGCTGCGATGATAGCTTCCATGTCCTGCACCAGGTAGTTGATATCCCGAGGTATCCAATCCCCTTTGTCTTGAACCGGCGGAAGTCCTTTTTCATAAGTCACATAAGTGGCCTCTCCTTCCATAGCCAGCATGGCTTGTGCTTTTTTAAGCGGTATCCAGATATGATTCATATCCAGCTTGAAATTCTCCGTATCCATAATATGCACAACGATCCCTTCATCGGCATCATAGGTGCGGTCAGTATCCAACCAGCGAATGGTGAACGAATCCCCTACATTCAGCTTGGTATCTCTGGCCATTCCTTTCCCGATCAGTACTGGTATAGCAATATCATCATGTCCGGAAAGTGCGTCTGTTGGCATGTTAACAATATTCTGACCAGGAGGGATGCCCTTCATAATGGCCGGCATGGTGCGGCCGCCGGGATAAATGGAAGCCTGGCTTACCAAAACAGGGAACGCTTTTTTTTGATCTACTATTGATTGTACATCTTCGGGCAAAGTAGAGTGTGCATCTTCAAAGGTTATGGGATCCAACGGGTCATATTCCGGGTGCCAATAGGCGCCGCCAGCGATCTCCGTATCCATGGTAACCTGTTTTGCGTGTTCCAGCATACCATTGTACATGGCCGATATGAACAGGATCAGGAAAAATGAAAAAGCGGTCACAAGAACATTCAGAAAAGTGCGCAGCCTAGCGCCCAGGAGATTTTTAATGGCAATCTTAAAAAGCAACTCTAATCCCCTGCTTTTGGATTACTAATGTTTTCATCTTCGGTTATTTCACCATCGTCCAAGTGAATAATTCGTCTAAGGTAAGCCATGATCTTTTCATCGTGAGTTGCAAATATAAAAGAAGTGGACAATTTTTTATTTAATTGTACCAGAATTTTCATAATATGATGAGAATTTTCCGCGTCCAGGTTGGCAGTGGGCTCATCTGCCAATACCAGCGCGGGCTGATGTACAATCGCTCTGGCGATGGCTGTGCGTTGGCATTCACCACCGCTTAACATATTTGGTCGGGAATCCATTTTATCTGTTAGGCCAACTGATTCGACAGCCTTCTCTATCATGGATCTTCGTTTATCTTTATCGATCTTATTTAAAATCAGTGGAAGTTCCACGTTTTCAAAAACAGAATAAACTGGAAGTAAATTGTAACTTTGGAAAATGAATCCCATTTTTGTTTTTCTTAAATGAGCTCGTTCTTTGTGAGATGAAGACCCCAGTTCTATTCCAAGAACGTTTACATTTCCTTCTGTCGGTGAATCAAGTCCTCCAATTATATTTAAAAGCGTTGTTTTCCCCGAACCAGATGGACCAACTAATCCCATAAATTCGGCTTTTTCTAATTCAAAATTTATATTGCTCAATGCGGTAAAATAATCACCACCAACGGGAAATTGTTTTAGAAGATTTTTAATTTCGACTACATTTTTATTTGACATGTTTTTCCTTTATTTCGCCACAAAGGCACGATGAAAAAATAATTAAATCTTTGTGTCTTCGGGTCTTTGTGGCCATAATTTTTTCTAATGATTGAAAATAAACATAATTTGAATTCCGGTTCCAAATCCCGCAACTGATTTTGGGAAGGCTTCTGCAGGAAGACCATATCCCTTCCGTTTGGGACTTTGAGATAAAAGCAAATTTAAGCTGAATTTGTCATAGGTAGCGCTCCATCGAAAATAGGAATAAACTCGGTCTTCCTGCCAATCAAATTGAGAAATAAACATGGTAGAATGAACAATCCCCAAGGGCAGCATAGCCATAAAAGCCGTAAATATTTGGTCGTCTGCATTTCTATTTTTGATTAACATGGATTCTGTCATAATCAAAAGTCCGTTAGCGATGGGCAGGGTATAATCTGCACCAATGGTTGTCATTTTAAGATCAGAATGCTCCGAAATGATGAAGGCACTTTCCATCCAAGAACCAATAAAACCGTCATGTCGAATATCCAATGCAAACCGTTGATGGGGTTCTGTCATCATGGTCCCCAGTTGACCAATTTGCTGTGGAGTTTTAGACGGATCTACGTGAAAGGTAATTCCGAATTCTCCGTGGGATGTTGATAATTCAGCCCGCCCGCCAAAGGATAAAGTGTCTTGCGCATTTTGAATAGTCCATGACCAAATCGAAAGGGCGTTGGACGGAAACCATTTGAGCCGGAATGCGTCCACACCATCAGTTTGTCCCGTGGGGTCAGTTAAGTCAAATGTATCAAACCAGGAAAGGGTTCGTAAAATTTGTGATGGACCGAAAATGATTTTTTGCAAACCAAGGCGTACTTCCACTTTTTTGGATGAATAACGAATCCAAAGACGATGGTTTTTTTCATGATTCGAAACTAGTGAATCTCCGGAATAAGATCGGTCTAACCTATATGCCCATTCAAAATCAAAAAAGGTTAAATCCGATAAATCCCGTGATAAAGAAAATGTTGGGATGTAGCCCATAGACGATTCAAAGGCAGATTGTCCGGACGGAGCATCGTTACCCGTAAGTCCGCTTGCCCAGAATTGACCCTTGGTTGAAAATGATTGTGCTTTGGCTATCGGATAAGAAAAGAATAAAATAATAAATACAATTTTTAGGAAGTCGTTCATTTAGTCTTTATTTACATTTTTTTAAATGGCTTGACCAATAAATATGACAACCCACTCCAGAGTAAGGTGATTTTATGGGTGAGTTTACCAACCAAATTGTAAATCCAAAGCCGGTAAGAGATGTGCTTGGGATCCAAAAGGATATTCTCCTGCAATAAGTTTATATCCGAACAGAAGTCTGAATTTTTGACTTTTTGACCACACCAGTAATCCTTTTTGCTCGAAGGCAAACCGCCCTTGGCCTACAGGCATCAAAAACATATCATAATCTATAACATATGACCAGCGTTCTTTAACTTGACGAAAATACTCACCACCTACTTTTATAGCTGTACCATTATAATATACTGAAAGACGAGGGTAAATAATCGGCAGGTCTATTGTTGCATATTCTGATATTTTTTTCCCTAGTGATAACGCGACTCCACCACGAATAGTGACCCTACCTATTTTTTCTGATCCTCGAGTACCAATTAACTCTGCATAAGCTGATATCATTTGTGGAATATTAAATTGTGGTGAAATTAACGCAAACATATTTGGCTCACCTAATTCCATTCCAAGAGGACTTTGAAGCCATTTAAGTCCTATTGTCGGATACTCAAGTTGAAATTTTTGTGCCATTTGCCATTTGCCAATCATGGATCGTTCTTGTTTGATTGCGATATTTGGCATAAGCAAAAATTTATTTATACTGAGCTCTTTACCATTATTTAAGCCAATATAAACAGGAGAGAAAAGACCAATTCCTTTTCTACCAGGTTCAATTGGGTTAGCTGATCCACCAGTCCATTGACCTGTTAAAATTCCAAAGAATAAAATAATAGGAAAATATCTCATTTCACCTCCCAGACAGCACTTACAGGAATATGGTCTGAAAGCTTGGTCGCTTCCTTATGTGTTTTTGAACTTACCCATTTTGTGTTGGTCCAGAGATAATCTAATTTTCGATCTAATTTTAGATTTTTATCAGGACTATGGGTAAAATGATCTGACTCAATATCTCCATAATCTGAAAGTGTTATTGCAGGAGAGTATGTATTATAAAATGGATTTAGCCAAGTAATCTCAGGAGTAAAATAGGCTCCTTCTTTATGCTCAGTTTCTCCACCGGTATGATATGACTCATTACTACACTGGTCTTCAAGACAGTAATCTGTCTTTAAAGCATTAGGTGGGAGCTCATTAAGATCTCCCCCTGCAACAAAGTGTCCCCCTTCAGCTGTAATATTATCAAGAACACTTTTAAAGCCATTAATATGTTTTTGTTTTGTATCGTCCGTTGCAAATGCAGTGAGGTGAGTATTAACTGCATAAAATTTGTTGCCGGGCATATCCACCAAAGCTTTTATTACATTTCTACGAAGATAGAAATACTTTGTAAGTTCATCTTGATCGCCTCTTAATGGAAGTTGAATACGTTCAGCATTTTCCAGTTTCCATTTTGATAAAATTAGATTCCCCGTATTCACACGCCCCAGTCCGTCAGCTAAAATAACTTGAGATTCCCACATGGAAGCGTAGGCACCATAATTAAAATCAGTATTATCTAAAAGCCACTGGGCTTGATCGATATAACCCGTTTTTTTAGATTGGACATCAACCTCTTGCAATAATAATATATCAGGATCTTCTGCTATTATCTTTGCTGCCAAACCCTTTAGGCCTGTTGTCACTTCTGACTTTGTCATAATAACCTTGTCTCCACAACCATCCCCAAAAAATCGTAATCGAGCAACACCAAACCGAATATTCCATGTCATTACTTTTATGGTTTTTTTTGGACTGAATTCCTTCAGGGTCGCTGATTGATACTCAACAGCAGCTTCAATATCGTCAAATTCTGTAGCAATAGGTTCGCATGCAAAAAACAATAAGCTTAAGAATATAATATGAGTGTTTTTAATTTGGTTTTTCATAATCCTTTTTCTTAAAGGTTCATTAATTTAGCAACGCTCTATACCAGTGGCAAACAAAACAACGCTCTCCTGATTGTTTATCCAATCCATTTTTAATAAAGTATTATATGCAGACCAAACTACACCAGCTTCAGCGCTTGAATTTATACCAGTGATATCATTCATCTCTTTTGTTGATGCTAGCAAATCTTCTTCAGGAATAGATATCGCAATACCATTGCTTTGTGATAAAATATCCAAAATCCACTTTCCGCCTAATGGACCTGGCACATTAAGACCTAATGCAATGGTCTGGCTATTTTCCCAAAATTCTGTATCTTTTTCCATGCCTTGGAAAGCTTTAACCACAGGAGCACATCCATCAGATTGCGCCGCTACCATTCGTGGCAATTTCCCTTTAACCCAACCCATGCCCTGCATTTCTTGGAATGCTTTCCACATCCCTATTAAACCAGTTCCACCACCAGTTTCATAAACAACCACATCAGGAAATTCCCAACCTAACTGCTCAGCTATTTCATAGCCCAATGTTTTTTTACCCTCTACCCTAAAGGGTTCTTTCAGGGTAGATATATCAAACCAATCATCTTCTTTATTTTTGAGCATATTTTTTGCTGCATCAGAAATCGTGTTTCCACTCAAAGCTAAGTTAGCATTATACTTTTCAGTTTCTTTTATAAATGATTCAGGAATGGTTTCTGGTAAAAAAACATTGCATTCAATTTCTGCTGCTTCGCAGTAAGCCGCTGCTGAAATTCCAGCATTCCCTGCTGAAGGTAGGCAAATAGTTTCAACCCCTTGTGCTTTTGCCATTGTAACAGCTAAAGCCATACCTCTATCTTTAAAAGATCCGGTAGGGTTTACAGTTTCATCTTTTACATAAACATTATTACTAATTGGAATTAATGGTGTATGACCTTCACCTAAAGAAATTCTTGTTTGAATATCAGGTAGAACATTTTTGTATCTCCAGAGAGATAATTCGCTTTCTATTACATCAATTGATTTAGCTTTATTTTCCCAATCATAATGAACAACTAAAGGCTTTCCGCACTCACAAAGCCAAACAGGAATTTTTGGAGAATCGTAAATATTATCGCAAACACTACAAGAAAAGCTCATTTAATATTCCTTCAAATATATTCGTTATAATTAAAAGTATTTTTCATTTGCGCTTACTTATTTGTTAGTGCAAACTTACCTTCCATCATTTCTAAAGAAAAATACTACCTAGAGGTAATAATTATGAAACAGTTTAATAAACTATTATTAGCTTCCTTTTTGTTGATTCCTTTTCAGTTATTCGCAGATGATTTAAAGAGCGATGTTCTTTCTATGCGTGAGCGTGCAAAAGTTAGAGACACCCTCTTAAAAGATCGATTTAAATCTGTATTGCCTAATATTATGCGTCGAAATAATATCGATATGTGGCTAATTATTGCACGTGAGTATAACGAAGATCCTGTAATTAGAACCATGCTGCCAGCAACATGGCTAAATGCTCGTCGTCGAACTGTATTAGTAGTTTTTGATCCAGGTAATAATAAACCATTAGAAACATATGCAGTCGCTCGTTATGCGGTTGGTGAAGTTTTTAAAAAAGCTTGGGACCCTGAAGCGCAGCCTGATCAGTACAAAGCTCTGGCAGAACTTATTAAGCAAAAAAATCCAAAAAAAATTGGTATTAATAAAAGTGAGTTTTTTGCTCAAGCGGATGGTTTGTCCTCTACAGAATATGACTTATTAAATAAAGTTCTACCCCGTAAATATCAAAAAAGAATTGTAAGCGCCACAAATGTAGCCGTTGGTTGGCTTGAAACCCGTAGCGCAAAAGAGATGGAAATCTATCCAGAAATTTGTCGCATTGCTCATGATATCATTAAAGAAGGGTTTTCTGCCAAGGTAATCACCCCTGGAATCACTACTACAGATGATGTGGTTTGGTGGTATCGGGAACGTATCCGCAACCTGAATCTGGTTACATGGTTTCACCCAACTGTTGATCTTCAGAGGGCCGATAAACAGGACTTTAATTTTCTAGAAGCATTTTCCAAAGATAAGGCGGACAATGTGATTCGCCCTGGAGATTTGCTCCATGTTGATTTTGGTATTACCTACTTGGGATTAAACACAGATACACAACAGCACGCTTATGTCCTCATGCCCGGTGAAAGCAGAACACCAAATTATTTGGTTAAGGCCTTAGGGGTTGGAAACAGGTTGCAGGATATTCTCACAGACCAATTCAAAACCGGACGTACAGGCAACGAGATGCTCCTGTCGACGTTAAAACAGGCCAAGGAAGAGGGAATCAAACCCCAGATTTATACCCACCCCATCGGGTATTACGGTCATGGCTCCGGGCCAACGATTGGCATGTGGGATAAACAGGAAGGTGTACCCGTAAATGGGGATTATCCCTTATTTCCAAATACAGCCTACTCCATTGAACTCAATGCAAAAGTTCACATTAAGGAATGGGATAAAGAGGTTGCCATCATGCTGGAAGAAGATGCTTTCTTTGATGGAAAAACATGTGATTACATCGATCCAAGACAAACCGAAATGATTGTAATTGACTGGGAAACAGATAAATGAAAAATGTTTAAAAAGGGATCCCGTTTTATATCCACCTTATTGAATCCTTGGGACAAGATCAAAAACTATAAAACTTCAAAAACACCTGTTCCTTTATTCTTCTTAACCTTGTCATAATCAAAGCATCGACCGTTCATAGCGATGTAAACCCCATGGGGTAAACTCTGAACGAATCCCAGTGCACTCCCTAAATTAAATAAACCATCAGACGTTCCAAATTTAAATGGAATCATAGCGCCGGTAAGGACGATTGTTTTTTCTAAATTCCCCGTGGCCAGAAGTTTTGCTGTATCCGTCATGGTGTCCGTACCATGTGTAATGATAATTTGATCACACTTGGTGCTAATACAGTTTTCTAAAATCAAATTTCTGTCCGAGTCCGTCATATCTAGGCTGTCTATCATCATTAATGTTCGAATACTTACATCAAGTTTTGATCGACCAAGATCCAATATTTCCCGCATGTGGGTGTCTTTAAAATATAACTTACCCGTAATTTCATTGTACTCTTTGTCAAAGGTGCCGCCGGTGATAAATATTCTGATTGCCATTGGTTTAAATCAACTCCAACACATTTTCCGGGGGACGGCCTATAATGGCTTTATTGCCTTTAACCACAATAGGCCGTTCCATAATTTTAGGAAATTGGTTCATGATATTAAACATTTTTTCATCATCATTTAAAATATCGGTAATGCCGTTTGCCTTAAAATCCGCTTCGCCTTTTCTCACAAATTCAGCAGGTCCTTTCCTCAGTTTTTCAGAAAGTCCGCGAAAGTCTGATTCTGAAGGGACATTCTTTAAATATTCAATTATGTTTGGTTCGATACCGTTGTCACGCAACAGTTGCAGGGTCTGCCTACTCTTGCCTCATCTGGGGTTGTGATAGATTGTAAATCCGTCCATTTCTCGTCCATCCTTTCTCGGTGTGATGTAATTTGGATGGGTAAGTTACGGATGCCATACCTGTATCATCAAAGTGTCATCTTGGCTCACTACGAGGCATAGAAAAGGTCATATGGTAACTACCTAAATGGTAACTATCCCCGTATCCAAGCCCTGAACCACAAGGTAAGATTATGCCTGTTGTTGATATTGGCGCACAAAATTTTTCTCATATTTCCAAATACTTGTGTACTGAATGTTGTGGAAATAACCCCTTATATATAACGCCCACCTTAAAACGAACACAGAATTTTCAACCAAAAAACTCAACATAGAACACCTTATAGGGGGTAGTACCCTTTAAATAAAAGAGACACCCCCATTGATGGGTGATTATTTGTAAGTTTTGACTGAATTATTAACCAAGGAGTTCATTATGAAGAAAGTCGCTATTCTTTTTTTGTTAATCGGTCGTATTTGTCTTTCTCAAACAGATGTCTCCGGTACTCTTTCCAGTAATACAACTTGGAATGTGGGTGGTAGTCCATACATTGTTATTGATGATATCTATGTCATGCCAAATGACACATTAACAATTGAACCCGGTGTGGTGATAAAAATTGATGGTGATAAAAGTATTGGGATAAAGGGGTCTTTAAGAGCTGTTGGAACTAATGACAATTATATCAGATTTACAAAAAACAATAGTACAAACTGGGATCAGATTAAATTTGATACTACAAACGACTCATCCTTCTTTGATTATTGCATAATTGAATTTGGTTCAGATGCAATTGAAATAGATGGAGCGTATTTTACATATTCACCAAAAGTTAGTGTAACCAACTCATATATTCACTCCAATAGTGGCACCGGAATAAAGACCTATTATAATTCTGGTGGTATATATGTCAGAAATACCGTGATTAGAAATAATGGTAACGGTATATCTGCGAACTGGTGCTTTAATGGTGTAAGTATTAAAAACTCCATAATAGCAGATAATAATGGAACTGGTTTTAGTGGCACAGTTTCAAGCTTTTCTATTAATAAAAATCAAATATTAAGAAATAGCACTGGAATATTCTTCACGTCAAATCAAACTAGTTATATCAAGCTGAATAATATTGTTGGCAATACAATCGGTATGTATAATAATTATACGAATGGAACAAATAATACAACGGTTGATTCTAATAATTTTGATAATTCAAACTACAATTTTGAAAATGGTTCTTCATCTAGTTTTACATTTGAAAATAATTGGTGGGGTTCAACAAATAATGATACTATAAATGCTTCGATTATTGATATTTATGAGAATACTGATCTTGGTCTTGTAGACTATGATCCATTTTTAACAGCACCTAACACAGATGCCCCTCCAATTCCTGCTCAAAACCTAAAATTAGATAGCCAAACTGTTACCTCAGCCACATTTAGTTGGGATGCCAGCAAAATGGGAGATATAGCGGGATATAAATTCTATTATGATACCGATAGTAGCGGTTATCCCTATGCAAATAGTGTTGATTTAGGAAATGTTGTTACGAAGTCTCTAACGGGTTTAACTACGGGTAAAAAATATTATGTAGCTGTTACCACCTATGATACTGATGGTAATGAAAGCTGGTATTCAAAGGAAGTGGCTGTTCAATTGAATAATAAGCCTGTTATTGCAGCTGTGAGCGATGTAACAATCAATGAAGACAAGACTTCTACCGTTACCCTTAGCGCCACTGACGCCGATGGTGATGCAATTACTTATTCTGCAGTCTCTGATACTAATGCAGTAACTATTTCTGTATCATCCGCAACATTGACCTTAACACCAAATGCCAATTGGCATGGAGTCGCAACTATCAAAGCATATGCTTCGGATGGGTACTCAAAGGATTCAACATCATTTAAGCTAACGGTTACATCAGTCAACGATGCGCCAACCTTAACCGCAATAACGGAGACATTAAGCACTGATGAAGAAACGGTACTTAAGGTTGCTTTTAAAGGCGAGGATGTGGATGGTGATGATTTAACCTATGCCTATGCTTCGGATACCAGTGGTGTAGCTGCTACTCATAATACTGCAAAAGACTCTTTAGTCCTTACACCTGTCACGGACTTTTTTGGGAATGCAGTTATCACCGTCACAGTCTCAGATGGTTCGTTAAGTGATACTTCCTCTTTCACATTGAATGTAATCAATATCAATGACGCACCTGTTCTGTCAGGTATTCAGAACCAAACCATTAATGAAGATGAGGTAATAGTAGTTAAACTCACAGCTACCGATTTAGATGGTGACGTATTAACCTACAGCGGCATTGCGGATACCTCTGCTGTTACAGTTACTGCGTCCAATGACACCCTTAAACTAACTCCAAAAGCTGATTGGAACGGTACCAGCGTGATTACTGCCATTGTTTCGGATGGCACAATCAGTGATAGCACTTCATTTACACTAAATGTAAATCCAGTTCAAGACGTCCCATATCCATTTGATTGGGTATCACCCAATGAACGAGATACAATCAATGTTGATAAGAATAATACAGCAACAGAGTATGTATTTAAATGGAATTCAAGTAAAGATGTAGATGGTGATGCTCTTACATACCATTTCTATATTGCAGATACGTTGATTGAAGTGTTGTCTGACACTACTACTGCTGGAACATATCAAGATTTTCTTGACCACTGGCCATTGCAATTCCAAATGTTACCCCGAATGACATTCACTTTTAATGTTTGGGTACATGATGGTACTGATTCGGTCAAGGTAACAGGTGAGCCACGTAAGGTGCTTGTAAATCGTTATGAAAATCTCTCAACTGAAGGTGAAGGCATTCCAACAGAGTTTGCTCTACATGAAAACTACCCCAATCCATTCAACCCTACCACCACACTTCGTTTTGACCTGCCAGAGGTAAGTGACATAACCTTGACCATCTACAATATGCTGGGACAAAAGGTGAGAACCTTTAATTACCAGAATACATCCGCTGGTTATCATTCCGTAAAATGGAATGCTACCAATGACTATGGTGACCCTGTAGGTGCAGGGGTATATCTGTACCAATTACAGACCAAAGACTTTGTTAAGACCCGAAAGATGGTCTTATTGAAGTAGTATGAACGCTACACTGTAGACAAAGAGCCTCACCAAGCGTGGGGCTTTTTTGTTTGTGGGACAATTTCTGTGTAATTTCCTGTATGAAATGTCTCTGGGTCAAATAAAGGATATAAAAAATGATTACAACGATAATAAATGCACTATTTAGCATATCACTTTTCGTTACTGGTGGCAATATCGTAAGTACTAATTTAAAATTACATCATTATAGCGATGATGATTATAAAGATATTTTTCATCTAAGGAATAATGCCTCAATTTCTAAGAATTGCACTAGACACTCTGAAGTGGAAGGTATTAAAAAAATAATTAGTTACGGACCTAATGGTTTACAAAACAGTCTTTATAAAGTAATCAAAAATGATGTCCTTGAAAAAGTGGAGAAAAAAGACGGTAACTAAAATTTAGTCCAATTACTTATAAATAGCCTCCTTATGGAGGCTATTTTGTTTATAAAAGAGACACCCACATTACTATATAATTTTTTGTAAGTTGTAGGGTCTGGCGTCCACATACCATATAACATTGGAGACGCTTATGAAAATAATTTTCAATTATAATTTTCTACCATCCCCAAGGGAAGTAATTCCCTACAAACCAAACTACGCCTCAAAATGAAACGCCTATGGGTCACATTATTTTTGTTGTTTGTCTTTTCTTGTGAGGATAAGCAAGAAAAAGATACTATCTCTCCAACAGTATCAATTGTAAAACCTACTGAGGGTGAAATCTTAAAGGGAGTAGTAAGTGTTGAAGTTCAAGCAGAAGACGATGATGCTATTACATCGGTATCAATAAGCTTAAATAATGAAGTTGACACAACTGTTTTGCAACCGCCTTACTCTTATTCATGGGATACAAATAATAACTCAGATGGTGAATATACTCTATTAGCAAAGGCATTGGACGCTTCAGATAATGAAGGCATATCAACTCCAATCAAAGTAACTGTAGAGAATCAAAATAAGCCAAAAGAAAAATTATTTAATCAAAATCATCCAGATGAAGGTTTATTCCGTTATCTCATTTTACAAGTTTCGGAAGACATTTATTACTTAGGTGGACATGATATGAACAATAATTATGCTCCCTCAAAGTCATTATACAAATACAATATCGATTCAAAAACATGGGCTCAACTTGCCGATGCACCATTTCCCTACCCATCAATTGATGGATATTTTGGCGAAACATCTAATATTATTCACCATGCTGGCAAACTGTATGCTTCAAGTAACACTGGGACATTTGATGATTATAATGGCGAACCATTTTTTGATAACACTTATGCAGAATATGATATTGCATCAAATTCTTGGAAGAAGTTCACTCTTTTTACAGATGCGACTTTTGGAAATAGACAAGATGTAAGACGTGCAGATATATTAACAATTGGTGATACTCCATATATTTTTCATTATTCAAACGGCGGCAGTGATGCAACAATTACATCGTTAATAGATGCTTCATTGTACAAAACAGTTCAAAATGTTGGCCTACTATCTAGTAATGGTTTTAGGCTTTTTCAATATGAATATGGTTCTATACAAAAGCATTTTTTTGATACAGGTGTAGGCTTTTTTGAATTAAATGTTAGCCAGTTAACAGATGATTCATTAATTGAACATGCAATTCCACCAACAGATGGGCAAGTAGATATATCTGTTTCTTGGAAAAATTTTCTTTTAGTAGTTGAGGACAATTCTATCTTGGTTTATAATATCGATACCCAAGAGTGGAATACTTTTGACCCTCCAAGTGAAAATTATGATTTTGGCAGTGGATATTTGGTAAATACTGATGAAGAACAGGGACTTTTTGCAATAATTAATTCATCAGAACTTACAAGTACTTCATTCGTTTATTTCAATTTGACATATGAAACATTTTTTATAGAGCCCTAATTATCAATCTTTATGAAACGCCTCTGGGTCAAATAAAGGAGAAAAAAATGAAGAAAAGACTAGAGAATATGAAAGGAACACATCATGAATCTTAATACACTATTCACAGTAAATATAGTCGTGGCGAGCTTGTTTGGTCTTGGATTCGTATTTGCACATGAAGCAATGTTAGCACCTTATGGTGTTGCATCTGAAACCATTGCTGCTTCGGCAATGATGAGTAAATTTTTTGGTGCATCCAATCTCGGTTACGCTGTACTATTCTTTTTCATGAGAAGTGCGCCAGATTCCGATGCAAAAATAGCAGTAGCCAAAGCCACCAGTATTGGATTTGTTATTGCTTGTTTGGTCAGTATTCAAATACAAATGTCAGGGGAAATCGGTCCTCTTGGATGGTCAACAGTAGCATTATATGGTATTTTTGCTACTGGATATGGCTACTTCGGTTTTGGTGGAGGACACCAAGGCATAAAAGGACATACATCAAGCCCCGCCAAGTAGCGGCCTTTTTTGTTTATAAATGACACTCACACATTGATGGGTTATCTTTTGTAATTTGCACTGCATTCGAAACTAAAGGAACCCATTATGAAGAAAGTCGCTATTTTTCTTTCATTACTTATAAGTGTAAGTGCCCAAAGACTCTATTTTGAAGAACCTGATATTGTTGATTCGATTTTAGTATCTACTTATGATAATTCATTAAATCAATTATCACCAAGTAGGAAGTATATTTATTCAAAAGATGAGAATTATTATTTAAAAGAAACATATTATTATGGAGAAACTGGATGGTGGGAGTATCCTAACATGGATATTTGGTATTATTTAGGAGATTCGGATACTAGCATAGTTAGGAAAACATATGAATCAGAGGAAAAGACTTACTATGTGAGTGACAGTTCAGTAGTGTATAGTACAGGTACAATAATTGATAGTATAGTTAGACATCAAGATGCTTTTGATGCGAATCAAAATAAATATATTCGGGGCGTTATCGCAGATAAAGAAATATATCTTTATAATTCAGATGGTTCACTTGAACAAATTTTAAGATATACTCGTGATAGGTACGTAGACTCTGAAGAGGATGCAGAAAATACTGTTTTTCGGACTAAACCTTGGGAAAGGGATTTTTTTAATTACAAAAATAATTTGATTGAAAGTAAATCAACTCAATGGTTGATGTGGTGTACAGATGTTAGTGATGTTCTTTCTGAGGAATGGGTAACTCACCGTAAAAATGAATACATGTATGATAGTATGAATAGGTTAATAAGAAATGAAGCACATTACATTCCAACTACACCAATGATTTGTGACAGCGCAAAAGCAAAGATTGTTAAATATAAAATTGACTCCACTATTTATAATAATGATGGTAAATGGGAAAAAGTTATAAGTAAGAGATTCAAAGCAGATACTTTATATGAAACTGAAACTAAAACTTATGCTTATTTGTCTACGGCTTACGTGAATCAAGTAAGGACTTATGACATCAGGGCTCGTGAGGATGGTTATAATTCTGCGAATAGAAATCGTTTATATGCAAATAAATATATTGGGAATATAATTACATCTGGAACTTCATGGGATTGGAGAGACGGAGAAAGCCCAAAGATTACTAGAGCATATGAGTACTTTTACAGCCAAGATTTAAGTGTAAGTGATATAGAAGCAATCCCAACTGAGTTTACCCTGCATGAGAACTATCCGAACCCATTTAACCCTACCACCACACTTCGTTTTGACCTGCCAGAGGTAAGTGACATAACCTTGACCATCTACAATATGCTGGGGCAGAAGGTGAAGACTTTCAATATGCAAAGCACTCCCGCAGGCTATCATTCGGTTACTTGGGATGCCACCAATGATTATGGTGACCCTGTAGGTGCTGGGGTTTATCTATATCAATTACAGACTAAAGACTTTGTTAAGACCCGAAAGATGGTCTTATTGAAGTAGTATGAAACGCCTCTGGGTCAAATAAAGGATAATAAAATGAAGAAAATTAATCTATTTATTACAGTTTTATTGTTCGTTCCATTGCTTTCTTTTGGACAATCTCCATACACATCTTATTACGAAAAT
>Ga0315339_1000719_pt1 | contig 36914 bp, 29 predicted proteins | sample ASW17metaG_FD_204514 | JGI IMG/M metagenome (GOLD analysis project Ga0315339, IMG submission 204514) | Ammonia-oxidizing marine archaeal communities from Pacific Ocean, United States - ASW #17 | ecosystem: Environmental > Aquatic > Marine > Oceanic | place: USA: California | collected 2016-12-05 | reverse complement strand
TGCGCACCGCAGGGGAACACAACATCGTGGGAGAGGACTTCACCGTGCTCCGCGTTAAGCGCCGGATCTCCACACAGTCGTACGTGGGCACATTCTTCAGTCGTCGTCATGGACGTGGCCCTCTCGCATCAGCTGACCGTCACACCGCAGGCGTCGATGCGCACTACGAAACCTCCAGCTTTCGCGACTCGAAGAACCTCGAGATATCGGGCTACTTGTTGTGGGCAACTAACCCACTCGACACCGGGGACAATTTGGCCTATGGCGCGCTCATCAACTACCCGAACGATATATGGAGAGCGCGCGCGTGGTTTACCGAGGTGCAAGCGAACCACCGTCCTGCCCTCGGGTTCGTGCGGCGACGCGGATTCCGGGATTACAACTCCGAGATTTTGTTTGGCCCTCGACCAACGGACCATCCCTGGATTCGCCAGCTACGCTTTGGCTTCCGTAGCTTGGTAAAGACGGACATGAACAACCGTCCACTGACGCAAACACTCGACATCACGGCGTTTCGCGCCGAGTTGCATTCTCAGGAAGTGTTCGAGGTGCACGTCTTCCCCAGTTACGAACGCCTTGAGCGCGACTTCGAGATCAGCGATGGTGTGGTCCTGCCGTTCGGCGAGAAGTACACCTTCACCCGCTACAAGTTTCAGGCCAGCACCGCCGACCGCCGAATTCTTGCTACGCGCTCCAGCGTTGAGTTTGGCAACTTCTTCTCGGGAAACAGGCGAGAGATTATCGTTAATCTCTCCGTGCGGCCTCGGCCGGGTGTACAGGTCAATCTCCAGAGCGAATGGAACCGCGTCAATCTTCCAGAAGGACAGTTCAACACGCGCGTGTACCGCGTGATCGCCGATACGCAATTCAGCCCCTGGACCTATCTCGTGAACAACGTGCAGTTTGACTCGGTAAGCGCCAACATCGGCTGGCAGTCCCGATTGCGCTGGATTCTCAAGCCAGGCAACGACCTGCACCTCGTTTACACCCAGAACTGGCACGACGACGCGGTGCTGGATCGTTTCGTCGCGCTCGAGCGACGAGGCGCGGCAAAGTTTGTCTACACCTACCGCTACTAGCGACTGGCTCCAAAGGAGCGTGCCATAACCTAGCTTGCCTCAAAACCACCTTGACGGCGCACACTGACCATCGCGGCGAGGCATGACGTCACCATGACAGCGCCGACGACCAGCAGCACAACATGTTGACCATATCCATCGATCGAAAATCCGACCAATGGACCGATCACGAGAAAACTGCCACGGAAGGTCAGACTTCTCAGGGAGAGAAAGCCAGCGCGGTCTGCGCTGGGAATCAAGCGTTGCTCTTCGTGACTAAGTGGCGGACCGAAAAGACCGCGCATCGTCGTCAGAACCAAGTAAAAGCCGACGCCCCAGAGACTATGCACAAGTCCCATGCCGGCGTAGCCTACAGCGATCAGAACCACACACACGATCAACAATCTCAGTAGTCCGATACGATCGCAAAGACGGGTCGCGAACACCGACGACAGGGCGACGCTGTAATTCGCCACAGCCCACACAACCCCCAACCAGGAAGCGTCCATACCCGCGTCGATCGCATAGAGTTGCACGGTCCAGACCGGCACAAACGAGGACATGCCAAGCAAGATGGTAAGCACCATCACTGCGCCCAGTCTCGATGCCTCGCATGAGACGTAACGCACCATGCGTTTTATCTGACTCCAGTTCCCTCTTAGTGACGGACGATAACGCTTAGGCTCAACCAGCAACCACGCGACGCCGAGGTTGATCACCCAGATCGCCGCTTCAATAACAAAAGGTAGACGTGCCCAGTAGGCAAACATCACCCCCGCGACAAGCGCCGCGGAACCTTCGCCTAGTTGCCCCCAGAACCGAACACGTCCGCTCCATTTTCCGTAGTCGAGTTCGCGTCCAGTCTCTTTTAATGACTCGTAGAGCAGAGCCGCATCGGATCCAGAAATCAGCGAAAGACCAACGCCCAGAACGGCTTCGCCAAGGATCACTCCACCAATTCCGTCAGCGCGCGCGTAGAGCGACCAGCCGATAGCGTTCAAGATAGCCGCTATCACCAGCGTGCGTCGATAGCCGATCCGGTCCGCGAGATATCCAGAGGGAAATTCGAACAACGCCATCACGAGACCAAAGCCGCCTTGCACCAGCATGATCTCCGCCATGGTCATCCCGAGACTCTGACGATAGAACACCGTCAGAATCGCCATCGGAAAGAGGCTCATCTGGAGCAAGTGAAAAATGCATAAAAGCCTAGGGTTTCGTTGCAACATCGACGGGCTCAACCATACACGGAGTAACAGCCCAGACCGCCCCTTGAACAATTCCGTCACAACTACGCCTACACTGATCAAACGTGGTTCCACTCTCTGTTCTCGACCTCGCACCGGTGGGTATTTCCTCCACACCGTGCCAGGCGATCCTCGACTCAACGGCACTGGCGTGTAGATGTGACGCACTTGGCTACACGCGCTACTGGGTCGCCGAACACCACAGTATGGCGAACATTGCGGCGTCTGCACCTGAGGTCCTGATCGCACACATCGCCGCAACAACTACGCGCATGCGCATTGGAGCCGGCGGCATCATGCTGCCAAACCACAATCCCCTCAGAGTGGTGGAAATTTTCCGTACGCTCGAGGCACTTCACCCAGGCCGGATCGACCTCGGCCTCGGCAGAGCTCCGGGCACTGACCCGGTCACAGCGGCCGCGCTGCAACGCGGAAACACCCACGACCCAAACGAACGGCTCGCGGAGGTCCTTGCATTTGCCGACGAGACGTTCCCAGCCGAACATCCGTTTCAAGGCATCGTCCCCATGCCCTCTGGTGTCGCATTGCCTCCGATTTGGATGCTCGGATCAACCCGTGGCGGCGCATCGATTGCCGCCTCGCTCGGTCTTCGCTACGCCTTTGCTGGCCACTTTGCGATGCGAAACGCGAAAGCCGCTATCGCGTACTACCGGGACCAGTTCAAGCCCTCGGTCAATCTGCCGACGCCGTACGCGATACTAGCGGTCACGGTCGTGTGCGGTCCCGACGATGAACAAGCCGAGCGTATGACTGCCCCGATCCGCCTAGCAATTGTCAGAAACAGAACGGGACGCCGCGCGCCGATCGCCAGCGTCGACGAAGCTCTAGCCTATCGCTTCACCGAGCAGGAGAAGACAATTGCCAACGAATTTCTGATGGGCGCCATTATCGGCGGGCCTCGGCGCGTCTTCGACGGACTAACAGCGCTAGCACGCGACAGTGGCGCTGATGAGCTCATGCTATCAACGCTCCTGCCTAATCGAGAGGAGCGACTGCAATCGTATGAACGAGTGTCAGCCGCGGCAGGCCTTTAGCGGTCGACGCGCTATACTTTTCAGCTATCGCAATCGTCTTGGTTGTTCGTCAAAAATGGACAAAGCCTCTACCTTGAACGAGGCTCCACGAATTGGGTAATTTGACGGACCCGGCCTCGGCGCATGAGGAACGTAACTCTCCAAACAAGGACTCCGCCCACATGTTTCAGGTGAGCCTCAGGGAACAACTGACCAACAAGGGTCGATTCCTTGTAGCGTTCGATCGGGAGCGCCGAGAAACGGCTGAATCGCTCGGGGGCGCCAGATCGAAGGGCGACCACCGACGGGCCGCAGGACGCTGAAAACCGAGGTGTCGTCTGCAGCGGTGCGCACCTGGGCCACGGGGCACTATCTCACTCATCGTTTCAATCCGGAACTAGGGATCGGCTGCGTCAGGGCCCTCGAGGGTCGCGCTCTGGTTGTCGAATTCCCGCACTCGGAAACAACCTTGCGACTGGCGGCCAACACGGACGCCTTACTCCCAGTGGATCTGACCTCGGGAAGACCAGTCAGGATCACCGCCACGCAGGAAGAAACAACCGTTGTGGCACAGCTCACCGATGGAACACTGCGACTTGCGAACGGGCGTATCGAGCCTCCTCACGCGCTGTGGCCATTAGAACTGGAAGGCACGCTGCTCGAACGCCTCGCGCTAGGCGACCTGGACGAAGTCGATGATTTCGTGACCCGGCTGGACATCCTGCACCTGCTGAGTCTTCGCGAAGCCGACGGGCTAGGCTCCTTCCTTGGCGGGCGCGTCCGACTCTTCCCGCATCAGCTCCACGTAGCAGAGCGGGCGAGCAAGAACGATCCAGTACGTTGGCTATTGGCCGATGAAGTCGGCCTGGGTAAGACCATCGAAGCTTCGCTCATCCTAAATAGGCTCGTGCACACCGGCAAAGTCGAGCGCTGCCTCGTGGTCGCACCCGATGCCTTAACCGTGCAGTGGCTAGGAGAGTTGTGGCGAAAGTACCACCAGGTCTTCACACTCCTCGACACGCAACGCCTTGCCGACGTGTCGCGCGACTTCGGATCCGACTTCAACCCATTCGAGCTTCATCGCCGTGCCGTGATCGCGCTGGAAATGCTAACCGAACGCCCTCACCTCACCGAGCAAGCCGTCCAAGCAGGAATCGATCTGCTAGTGGTGGATGAAGCGCAACGACTCCGCCGGCCAAAGGGCCACCCAGGCGAACCGCCCTGGCGGGCCGTCGCCCCGATCGCAGCGCTAGGTCATCACGTCCTGCTGCTCAGTGCAACCCCGCTTGAGGACGACGCCCACGGATTTTTTCGTCTCCTGCAGCTCCTACGACCGCAGGAATTCCCCGAAACAATGAGCTTTGAGGAGCGACTCGCACTCGGAACACCTCTGCCACCATGTACCAGCTCGACCCGACGCGTTGATATCGGAGGCTTGCCACCGAGGGTAAGCATGCCAAAGACACCCGAACATCCGACAGGCTGGCAACTCCGGAGTACGGTCGAAACAGCCGTGCGAAATGCACCCGTGCCGCAGGCTGCCGCTCGGCGCCGTAAGGTCGACCGCATCCGTCGCGCGCTCGCCTCGGGAGCTGCACTTAGCGCCGTGCTCGAAGCCAACGAACGGAAACTACGCCAACAGGCAAAAGCGATGGATACTGGCGACCCTCGCCTCCTGTGGCTCTTGGAGCAGGCACCCCGTTGGCGAGCCGCCAAGGAAAAAACACTCGTCTTTGTCGCGCATCGCGAGACGCTGGAGATGCTTCGAACCGCGCTCAGCCACCAGGCCCAAGTGGCCAGTGGCCTCTTCCACGAAGATCTCTCCCCGGTACGCCGAGACACCGAAGTCGCGCGGTTCCAAGACCTTAAGGGTCCGAGTCTGCTCGTATCGACCGAGTGTGGAGGTGAAGGTCGTAACTTCGAATTCTGTCGGCGCCTCGTGTTATTCGACCTGCCTTGGAAGCCGTCGGTCGTCGAGCAACGAATCGGTCGCCTCGACCGGATCGGCCGACGCATCCCGGTGGACATCGTGTACTTCCGTCCGCCCACCGGGATCGGCGCAGATGTCGTGCGGCTCTTCGAGGCACTAGGGCTCTTCCACGAACCGGTGGCTGGCTTGGAACCGCAACTCGCACACGTGGAGAGTGCGTTAGAGGAGATAGCACTGGACCCTTCGGCGTCGCTTACCGACGCACTTTGTGATTCGCTGCTCAGCAAAGCTCGTGCTGCGAAAACTCGCATCGGCGAAGCGGCTTATCAGCAGCTCCATCACGACCCGTATCACTCAAGTATGGCCGGAGACATCCTCGCTCGCGTCCCGAAGAAACTCGACGCACTCAACCAGGAAGTCGTAATCAAAGCGAGCATCGGCCTGGGATTCACGATCGAACAGTCCCGAGGCGCTCGAACTTTCTCGATCGAACTCGGCACTGGCGCACTGATCGACGATCTACCTGGTGTCCCAGGCGGGTCAAGCTATATCGGCTCGTTCAGCCGTGAGGAGGCCGTCGAAAACGAGACAATCGACTTCTTCGCCTCCGGGCATCCGCTCATCGAGGGTATCTTTGCTCACTACGAAGAGAGCACGCTAGGACGCGTCACGAGATTCGAACTTCAGATCGGGTCGGAACGCGGCGAGGGTTTAGTAGCTATCTACAAGGACGGCCGCGCTTTCGAAATTGTAGCGATCGACTCCGCGGGGCTAGTCCGTCAAAGTTGGGCAGCGGCGATCCGCAACCGACCGCTTGAAGCACGTCGCCTTACCAACGAACAAGCTGAGCACACCGACTGGAGAGATCTCGTGCGCCGTTTGGGCGCCGAGCTTAACCCTACGCGCCGTCCGCACGCACTAGCGGCGATCATCGTGCGACCAAGCCTGTAAATATACGTAAGGCTGGCCCCTAGAGCTCTTTTGCCGGAACTTCGTATAGTCTCTTCTCTGCCCTGCCCTAGGCTTCACCCTTCGACAGGCAATACGTCAGCGCGAGTTACCTTGCCGAGTCCGGCCTCACCCGCCTGCACAAGAGCGAAACGCGTGCTCGTCGGTCCAACCATCTCGAAAACCGCGGCCGACGCGAGCACAACAGTAGTCACAACCGGTGCAAACTGCGGGTACCGGCTATTGACCGCCAGCGTGAGACCTATCGCCAGCCCAGCTTGCGCCTGTAGCGCGAACCCCAGAAAATTCCGAACCTTCGAATCGAGTCCGAGCCGCCAGGTCGCAATACCCGCACCGGCAAACTTCCCGCTCGAACGACCGATGATATAGACCAGACCGAGCGCACCCATGGCCGGGATCCGAGCCACGTCGAGCTCGGCACCTGCAATTACGAAAAACATCGCGTAGAAGGGCGGGTCCGTGTTCGACAGCGTGTCAAACAGCTGGCGACTACGCCCGGCTAGGTTCACCATTGTTGCGCCCACAGCAAGGCTGGCAACAAGCGGCGAGAGATTCAGGCCTCGCGACGCACCCACACAGAAAAGAATCGAGCCAGCAAGCAAAATAAGAATCTCGCCGCTTTCCGTCACCTGCGACGACCACCCCGCGAGCATGAGTCCAACGAGATATCCCAGCGCAGCCGACCCAATGATCTGCCACACAAACCAAAAAGCAGCGCGGTAGAGCGATTCCAGCGTCGAGATACCCTCAAGTCCGATAGTGAGGTCGATCACGGCCGTTATGAGTCCGTACAACATGATGCACAAAAGGTTGTTGACCGCGATGATCCCCAGCAGGTTTTCAGTCAGCGGACCGGCGCTGTCGCACTCGCGAATCACCATCAAGGTAGACGCGGGCGCAGTAGCTGTGGCGATGACGCCGAGCAAAACGGCGACCGGCCACGGCTGATCGAGCCACAATGCACCTCCCGTAACAACGACAGCGGCCAGCGCCGATTCGACAAGCGTGATCAGGAGCACCTGGCGACCCAATCTACGAAATCTCGAAAACTCAAAAACCGAACCGACGGAAAACAGGATCAGTCCTAGCGCCACTTCGCTCAACACGCCGAGGGCGACGAGGTTCTCTTGGCTCAGCCAGCCGAGCATCGAGGGGCCCAAAGCAACGCCCGCGAGGATATAGCCCGTCACTTCAGGTATCCGCAATACCTTCACGAGGTGCCCGGCGAGCAACGCGAGGAGCAAGATCAGACCGATCGAGGTGAGTTCGTTCACGATATACCGCTAATGAACGAGAACGGCGAGGCGGCGTTCGCCTCGTTCGATGTCGAGCAGCACCGGCAATGTCACAGTGTCCGCGAAGATCTGTTGAACCTGCGCAAGGCTACGAGGCTCAGCATGATCGATTCTGACCAACCGATCGCCAGGTTCGATTCCGGCCACGGCCGCACGGCTATCTGGTATTACGGCATCGATCCTGTAGGGCTCCGGCGGCACGTCCCAAACAAGACCCGCACCGGGCGTGGCCGCTGTCTCAAGAACGGCCTCGATGTCGGTCGCCGCAAGCACAATCGTCAAAACCGTCTCTCCACGCCGCACCGACAACTCTAGGGCCTGCTCACCTGGGGGCTCTCCTAGCGCCTGCACATCACCCGGCGCCGTGACGACAGTACCGTCTAACGCCTCGATGATGTCCCCCGGCAACAATCCTGCCTCGGCGCCCAGGTATCCGGTCCAGACCTCCCTGACCATAACGCCATCGTTCAACGTGAAGTACGCAGCCTCGTCGTCGGAGAGCGCACCGATCACCAGGCCGTAGCGTGCCAATACGCGCTGCCCGCTGGTGTCCGCTTGCGTGAGAATGGCGGCAACGCTGGATGTCGCAATGGCGGCGACACGATCACCGCACGGCAGAATCACGGCCAGCAGACCGCCGTCGATGTCGAACAAGCCACCCCCAACCATCATCGGTGTCAGTACAAGACTCGACACCACCTCCTCCACGCGCCTCTCGCCACATGTCGCGAACGCGGATTGCAGATAGTTGCCAGGAGCGAAGCTGCGGTCCCGACCTGCGCGCCAGACGGCAAGTGCCCAGGAACCTGTCTCCGGAATCGACGTGGCGGTAATCACCTGCCGCAGTCCCACCAACTCGTCACCGATCGCGACCGCCGCAAGCGGAACGCGAGGACCCCAGATCATCGGTTCGGCGCGATCCTGACCGAATCCGGATTGAACGGTCACCGTGCCAACCGCCTGCTGCAGCAGCGGGGCAGTGACAATTATCCCGTCACCCCACACCACGCCGCTCGTGCCAGCCCCCGGCAAATACACAATCGCCGACTCGACATCACCGGCAGTAACCGCAAAGTAGGTCGCCATGCTGTCGAGCGAGCGACGCTCTGCACGCCTGGCCAGCAACGCCAGCTCACTCTCGGTCGGAAGCGGGGCCGGGCTATTAGGAATTTCTCGCGGCCGAAGCAACCACCCGGCACTCAGAATGAGAATAGCCGCCAGCGCCAAAACTGCGATGTATTTCTGGCGCTGCATCTGGTGGAAATCCACGGCCCAAGGATAGCGCGGAATGCGAGTGTGTCAGCCTTCCCCACCAGAACCACAAATTGGCGTATCATCAGCGCTCGAAAATGGTGGCGATCGGATGCGGCACTTCGTAGACAAAGCCTCGAAAGGCCAGCATCCGCTCGACCGCGCAACCATGGAGAACCCTCGATATGCCGACGCAACTGCAAACTGTCCCGCGCTCAACAACACGCTTAACCACACTCCCGGCCGGCCTAGTGGTCTTGCTGGTTCTCGTCGGTAGCGCAATCGCACTAGGCGCCCAGGAACCCCTGACAGTCCTCGAACAAGGGGGACGCCCGTTTGGTGGAACCGTTATGGGAGAGCCCATCACCGGTTCGATCCGCTGCGACCATGGCTACGTCGAATGGCAGATTCCGGAGAACCCTCGCGCCGTGCCCCTGGTCATGGTCCACGCCAGCAGCACAAAGACCTGGGACACCACGTTCGACGGTCGAGAAGGCTTCAGGAATATCTTTCTTCGCCGGGGCTTTCCCGTCTACATGACGGATCTTCCCCGGACGGGGCGGGCAGGACAAGGCTGCGCACCGACCAGTTACACGCCCAGGCCCGATAACGACCAGAGATCGCTGACATCCTGGCGAATCGGAATCTGGCTTCCTGGCGAGCCGACGCCAGATTACTACCCCGGCGTGCAATTTCCTGTAAATGATCCGAATGCGATGGACGAGTTTTACAGAATCCAATACCCGGAATTCAACGCACCGGAAAACGAGCAGGTCGAAACCGACGCGCTCGCTGTGCTGCTGGAGGAAGTTGGCGGCGGCGTCGTCCTGACACACTCGTCGACCGGCATTCGCGGCTGGGTCACAGGCATTAAGAGTCCGAACGTCAAGGGCATCGTCTCTTACGAACCCGGGGCTACCGTATTACCCGAGAACGAAATGCCGCCTCCGATCCTCCGGACGGATGGCACGATGCTCCCAGCAGGCCGTCCCGTACCCATGGAAGACTTCATGAAGCTCACGCAGATACCAATCCAAATAATCTGGGGCGACTACATCCCCACCGAACTCGACCAAGCCAACACGGGTCCCCTGCTCACGCTAGATTCCCGGCGCATCAATGTGGTTCGAGCCCAACTCATGGTAGACGCGATCAATCGCCACGGTGGTGACGCAGTCAACGTGATGCTTCCGGCGGACCTAGATATCCCCGGCAACACTCACTTTCCTATGTTGGATACGAACAACGTGATAATCGCTGACCTGCTCTCGGAGTTTCTTGAAGAAAAAGGACTCGACGCCCGGTAAACCTTGCTTATGATCCCTGCCATGAGACTTTTTTCAACCTGCGTCATCCTGCTCGCACTGGCTTGTTCAACACCGGCTCAACAGGCACCAGCTGGACAGCTGTCAGCCACGCAGGACGAATCAGACATCGCCGCCCAAATTGGCGAACAGGTGATTACAGTCGGTGAACTCGACCAACGGTGGCAACAGACAGAGCCTGGAAACCGCGCACAGGCAATCCAGCAGCTCTACGACGGTCGTAAACAGGCACTCGACGCAATCGTCGCTGAGATCCTGATCGCCCAGGCGGCAGCGGCTCAGGGAATCGAGCCAGAGACGCTCACCAGCGCAGGAATCACGCGTCTCACCACTCCGGTCACGGAAGGACAGGTGCTCGCCTTTTTCCAGGCGAATCAGGCCGAGATGCAGGGCCGCAGCATGGACGCGATGGGACCTCTCATCCGGCAATATCTCGAGGAGCAAAGCCGCGTGGCAGCGTTTGAGATGCTCGTCTCGGAGCTGCGTGCGGAGGGGCCTCCATTCCGTCTTGTGATGGATGCCCCAAGGCAACAGATTGACCTGTCATCAGACGATCCCGTACAGGGTAGTGCGAATGCTCAAGTGACCCTGGTTGAGTTCTCTGACTTTCAGTGTCCGTTCTGTGCCCAGGTGATGCCGACACTCAAACGCATACAGCAGACCTACGGCGATCAGGTCCGGGTAATCTGGAAAGATTTCCCCCTGACGTCAATTCATCCGCAGGCTTTCGGAGCAGCCCAGGCCGGGCGGTGCGCGCAGGAGCAAGGAATGTTCTGGGAACTGCACGATCAGCTATTTGCGAACCAACAGTCACTACAACCAGGAGCCCTCAAGACACATGCAATCGCCGTAGGGCTCGACGCGGAGGTCTTCGACACATGTTTGGACAGCGGAAAACACGCGGATGCGGTACAGGCGCAAATGGACACCGCGACAAGGCTAGGCGTAGTCTCAACACCTACCGTTTTCGTCAACGGGCGGCTTGTAAGCGGAGCCCAGCCCTATGAGGCGTTTGCAAAAATCATCGACGAAGAACTTGAACGGGTAGTAGCACAGGAGTAAGTGGCGCTTCCTGCTCAGATCTAACGTCAGCGACGCCACGCCAACCAGTCGCGCAACCAGAACATGACTATCCCTACGAGGGATAGCGATCAAAGAAGCGGTCTTCGGCTTCCCGGTCACCGATCAGAATCAATTCCCCGCCATCCGGGAACGGCATCGACCCGTCCACCTGAGCTGTGGCGTTCCGGCCCGTTCGCATGGCAAGCACGGTGCATCCCGTTTCCTGACGGAGATTACTCTGCGCAAGCGTTTGACCCGCCAGCGTCTGCGGCACTGGCACTTTGAAGACGTCCAGTCCGACGGCAACAAACAACATCCGGTGTCCCCGAAGCATGTTGGAAATGACGTTAGCTCCCATCGACGCGTAAGAGAACACGTAGTCGGCCCCGACGCGATGTAACGTCGTCGTGTTGCGTGCAAGTGTCGAGCGGCTCAGAATCAGCATGTCCGGCCGCAAACGCCGGCAGTAAAGCGTGAGATAAACGTTGATCGCATCGTCATGTGAAGTGACGAGCACGCTGGTCGCATCCTTCAGGCCGGCGTCACTCAATACCTCAAGATCGGCAGCATCGCCGACCACAGTCTTGGCGGGATCAAGCGAACGTCCAGGCACCTTTTCAACGATGCGATAGTCCACCCCGCGCTCCGCTAGGGCGGCGGCAGCTGTCCGGCCAACACGACCACCGCCGATGATGATCGCTGAGGCTGCCGGGGTACCCGGCACGGCGAACTCCGTATCGTAGGCCGCGAGCTGTTCTCTGGTACCCGCAAGCAAAAGAACGGTGTCTGGCGTCACGGGAGTGTCCGGCGTAGCTGGCGTTAAGTGCCCTCGCTGCCACAAACCGGCTATGTTGAGTCTGAAACGTTCGCGTAAGCGCGCCTCCCGCAGCTTATGCCCGACCAAACTCGTGCCCAGCGCGGCGGCCTCAGCAATAGCGAGCTGATCGAGTTGGCCGATGACATGACTGCGACCATCGCGACCAAACACCCGGCGGGCCATCGCGTCACCAAGGAGCCGGCCAAGCTGCACGACGTGCTGACACCCCGCCAGCTCAAGAACGTCTACCGATGCCGGTGACGAGGCAAGAGACACAATCGGTACGCTGCTCGACTGCTCGCGAACCGTCGCGATAATACTGGCATTGAGTGGGTCCGACTGTGTCGCCACGACAAGGGCGGCCTGATCTACCAGGGCTCGATCGTACGTATCCGGGTCATCGAGCTCCCCAACCAGTACTGGAACACCTTCGGCGTCGAGCTCAAGCGCGGTCTTCAGATCCGGCACAATGAGTGCAAACGGCGTCCGGAACTGGCGAAGACGCTGAATCAGGGTCCGATCCACTGACTTGTAATTGGTCAGCAACACATGCCCCGTCGTAAGCGACGGGAGCTCTCGAGGTGCCCGCGCCGCATCGCGCGCCTCAAGCCAGGGCGCGTAAAAAAACTGGATAAAGCTAAACGGAAGAATGACCAGCATCAACACGGTGCCTGTGCCGACGACAAACACCGAGAAGATCCGTCCCAGGTCCGAACTAAACGTGACGTCCCCAAAGCCCAGCGTGGTCATGGACACGATAGTCCAGTAGAAACCGGTCACCCAGCTATGCTCCTGACCCTCCTGCGCCATGAGCAGGTGAAATATCCCGCTGAACGCGATGACGATGACTGACAGAACGACGACGAGCCCGAGCAACACGCGCAGGTTGTCACGTTGTCGTCCTCTGGCTAACAGGGTTGAGACGAGAATGGTTACGTTCTTCACAGGCACCTCGTGAACCGACACTGGCTAAACGCCTGTCGCCCATAATGTGCATACACGCTTCTTTTCCCTCGTTGGTTCATCTCAAACGCACGATACCATCTTGAGAGCCCGTTTCACTGCAGGAGACTCAATCGTGACTGACGATATCGATACACCCCGCGCCTACGGTGTCTACGACCTCGATGCGATCGTGAAGCGCTTTCCCCCAACGTCGGACACGATGCTAATCGACACCCGTCTGACTGACGAAACGGACGCGAGTTCACGAGTGTTCCGAATTTACACAGATGTACCTGCGCACTATCACAAGACGTGCGACGAATACCTGCTCGTGATCAGCGGACGCGGCACGATTTTCATCGGCGATTCAGCACCGTTCGAGGTCGCGCCAGGACGACTTGTGTTCTTCAGGAAAGGGACGGTCCACGGACTAACCATCATCGAGGAGCCATTCGTCTTTCTGGCCGTCGACACTCCGAGACGCGATCCGAAAGACATCACGTTCGTGAATCCCGCAGACGGAACGCCAGAGACGTTCATCAAGAGTCGGATGCTGTATTGAGGGACCGTGTTCCCGGTCACGACCCGACGCGAAGTCTCTTCGTTGACAGGGCCAGACCGACCCATTGGTCGATCTGACCAGAAATTCGGTGTCTCGTCATACAGAAAAAACGTCGACCCGCGGTTGGCACACCTCGCTGACGAAAAACCCTAGAAAATCGCCAGCGGGTTGAGCGGCGACCCGGTCCCGCCTTCAACGGGCAAAGGTGCAAACGTAATCATAAATTCGTAGCGGTCGAGCTCCCTCGCCGTCGTAACGGCCTCCTCCAGATCAAGACACTCAACGATATTGATACCCATCCAGTTCAGCGCAGCGATATGGACGGGGTTTCGCACGCCTTCCCAACCTGGTCTCGGATTCCAGTCGATATTGAAGTCGTGACCGAGGAAGGACGGCATCCGCTCATGCATCCAGGGGATCGTGTCGGCGTAGTACCCGGCCACGTCGCCTCTCCACGCCCCTTCGGCAGCGCGCCGCTTCCAGCGGCCAATGTACAGCAACACCACATCACCCGGACCAGCCTTGACCCCCGACATCTCCTCCCACGCTTCGAGATCGGCACGCGTTATCGGCGTACCGGGATCGACCCACTCAACACCCTTCAGCTGCGCAATGTCATAAAGGACCGCGCGAGTCGTCACGCCGTCCTTCCAGTTCATGACGCTCCCCTGTTTACAACCCTCTTCCTCGTTCAGGTTCCCTTCGACCGGTATGCCGTTGTACATCTGGCCGTTCTCAAAGAAGTGACACCAGGTATCCATGTGCGACACGGTGAGTCCGTGGAAGCTAACCTGGTAGTTGTCGGCCGTGCCACCGTCGGTGATTCTGAGCGTCGTGCGGTTGAACAGGCCATTCTCGTTCACGTCTGCTGCGGCAACCTGCGGCACCGGTGCCGCGAGGGACACGACGCGCCCGCTCTGCACCAGCCTGGCAGCACTGAGCACCTTCTCAGGCGTGATCAGGTTCGACGCGCCCTTGCTGTCCCCGGTACCCCATCTGCCCCAGGTCTTAAACTCTTCCCTCCACTGCTCGTACAACGCGCGGAGCTCGGCGGTGTCGGCAGGAGCCTCCGGCGAGGCCTGGGCCTGGGCCCTGAGCTGAAATCCACCGGTCAAACCGGCCAAAAAGAATCCGATACCCACGGCAATCAGCGTCATACAGCGTTTCATAGGTCCTCCAGTCAGTGTTTCGCGTCAGATTCTACCCTCCACGGAACGAAAATCCCCGTTTAGGTCACCCCGCCCACATCCCCGGGGGCGCTTGTCCCCTGGAAGATGCAGTGGTACCCTGTCGCGGCTACCGATTCCAATCTAAGGAGATAACACGTGCGCAAACAAATTCTTATCACTCTTATGAGTGTCGTACTGGGCAGCGGGCTGCTATCGGCGCAGGCGCGCGAGACGCTCGATGTCTACGTCGTCGATACCGAGGGTGGAAACGCAACCCTCTTCATCACCCCGTCTGGCGGGTCTGTGCTCATCGACGCCGGCAATGGCGGCGAGAACGCGGCACGCGACGTCGGACGCATTATGGAAGCTGTGCAGGATGCCGGGTTGACACAAATCGACCATCACATCACGACCCACTGGCACGGCGATCACTACGGCGGCATGGCCGAACTCGCCAGCAGGATTCCGATCGGCGCCTACTACGACGCCGGCCCGTCGGTGCAGGGGCAGGCGAGCACCGAGGCGTTCCTCGCTGATGTGTATCCTGGGCTCGTCGCCGAGGCGTCGCGAACCATTGTCGATCCGGGCGACACCATCTCGGTTGATGGCATTGAATGGACCATCGTCACCGCGGGTGGCGACGCCATTGAGTCCGATCTGGCGGGCGGCGGAGGCCAGAACCCCTACTGCGACAGCTGGCAGGCCATGGGTCCCGATACCGGTGAGAACGCACAGTCGGTCGGCAGTCACATCAGATTCGGCGACTTTACGGCCGTACACCCTGGCGACATCACCTGGAACGTCGAAGGAGCGTTGATGTGCCCGGAGAACCACATCGGTGAGGTCGACGTCTTGTTTTCCGGACATCACGGGCAAGGGCCACCCTCACCTGTAGGGTCGAACACGCCGCAGCTTGTCAATGGGCTTGCGCCGCGCGTGACGATCATCAATAACGGCACCCGTAAGGGTGGCCAGCCGGAGTCGATGAGCGTCATTCTGAATTCGCCGGGTCTCGAAGATGTCTGGATGTCGCACTTCTCGCTTCTGAGTGGTCAGGAGTACACGGTCCCAGGCATGTTCATCGCGAATACCATCGACCAGGAACTCGACGCCATGCCTGTCGCCCCGCTGTCGGGGCCGCGCGACACGTGGCCGGATGCCCCGGTGCACAGCGGACCGGCGAACTGGATCAAGGTCAGCGCGAATCAGGACGGCTCGTTCAGCGTCACCAATCCGCGGAACGATTTCACGAAGATGTATCAGGCTGGCAACTAACGATCAACCTGGTAACTAGCTCGGTGGCCGGCCCCAGAGGGGGTCGGTCACCATCCTCCTGAGCATCGACGGCGCATCCGTCGTCGGGGTCTCCCGCCTCACCCGAACGACGACTCGCATCCACACCATCAACACCCCGACCAGATCGGCGCCGGTCGATCAGGCCGATCAGGGTGTGCGCGGATGATCGCGAAAGAACGACACGATCCGCTCTGAGGTGTCGCGCGGATAAACATGACCACCAGAGTGGACCCACGTCATGACCGGAGCGGACGTATCGGATCCGTAGAGAGTGCAACCGTCTCCACACGGCGTCGTCGCGGCACCCACGCCGTTGACGTCAACCGCGTTGGCGATCGCGGCCTCCTGGTCTGAAAATTCCACCTGCCGATCCTGCTTTCCAGCCACGTGAAAGACCGGGCGCGGCTGTGTAGGCTGCACAGAAGGACGAAGACGACCCGCTACAGGGGCATATGCGGCGAAAACGCCTGGACGCTCTGCCCACAACAGGTAGGTAAACATCCCGCCATTTGAGAACCCAGTCGCATAGATGCGATCATCGTCAACGTTGTAGTTCTCTCGCAACGATGCGAGCGCTGCATCGACGAGTTTCAGGTCGCGGTCGTTGTCCACCCCTCGTCCCGCCTGCCAGCCGGCAAGGCCACCGCCAGTTGAGAGTCCTTGAAAGTACACGACGATCGCCTCAGGCCACGCGACATGCACGTCGGTATACTGAAAATTCACCATGTTATCGCCGCGCCCGTGGAACGACAGCACAACAGGCAAGCTCTCTCCTTCCCCAGCGGTAGCAGGTACGAACATGATTGCACTTCGGGTTTCACCCTCGATTTGCCATCGAACAACCTCAGCCGAAACCCCTTGAGGACCAAGCATCAGCAACAGACCAATTACACCGACATATGGCAAACGCATTCGCATAGTTGAAATATCGCGCTACTGCGCGTCACCGTTCGGTGTACCGATCGCTTTGATGACCTCACGCGCCAACGTCCAGCGATCGAATCCCTGGCGACCATAGTCCAGACCACGACGAACGATGACCAGATCGTGCGAGGGCACAACGATACTGAACTGCCCCCGGTTACCGGAGGCCGCATAGGCATCCTTCGGCACGTCGTGCCGGTCCTCCGGCACGAGCCACCACTGCGCCCCATACTGGCCGCCTCTCCCGACGGTGGCTGGTGCCGGCGTCCGCACAAAATTGATCCAATCCTGGGAAATCAGTCGCTCGCCGTTCCAAATGCCGTTCTGCAGATAGAGCATGCCGAATCTGGCCAGATCACGCGCGTTTGTGTAAACCTGGCTGCTCAGAATGAAATCACCGAACCTATCGGTGCCGACCAGTGTGTTCCGCATGCCGATCTTGTCAAACAAGGCGCGCCGCGGAAACTCGCGATAGGTCTGTTCGTCGCCCAACACGTGCTTCATCTTGAGCACCGCCAGCAACGTGTCGTAGTTCTCGTAGTCCCAGTTGGTTCCTGGCTCCCGGATAAGCGCCTGCCGAAGAGCACCCGTCACCGAGCTCGAACCCGCCCAGTACGATAGCCCGGACCCGGTAGCGTACTCGAGCCCCTCGTTGTCAATCGTATCGAGCCCACTCGACATGTTCAGCAAATGACGAAGGGTAATGGCGTTGCGTGGATCGGTTTCCGGAGAAAAAGCACGCGGTAGCCATTCGAACCCCACTGGTTCATCAAGCTGTATCTTCCCCTCATCGACGAGCATCCCGATCAGCGTCCCGGCGATGCTCTTGGTTGCAGACCAGGTACGAGTCCGGGTTGTCATATCAATCCCCGGTGCATACCGTTCGTGGATGATCTGTCCTTTGTGAACGACCAGAAGACTCAGCGTGACCTGCTCTGGCGATTCGCGATCGAACGCCCAATCGGACGCCGCCTGCAATGCAGTCGCATCGACACCGGCCGGTAAAGTGCTGCCGGCAACCAGGTCACCATCCGGCCATGGGATACTCGTCGCGTCGCCAGGCGGATACGGCAAATCGAGAGTTGGCAGGCTATCCATGTCATCGAAGGCCTGATCGGGCGCCAGGATGATACAGCCGATTCCTTCACGAAACGCCGCGCGCATGGTCGGCCTGCCATCGGCGGACCCGACGACCACCGTCTTCCGTGTCTCGTCGACAACGTAGTCACCGCCCTCGGGTGTGCCGATAGGATGAGATAGAAAGGCGAGCTCCTGCCCGAAAACGTCCTCGAGCGTTCGGTTACCAACAAAAAGCCCATTGCACATGAACACCGCTTGCTGACCGTACGCAATCATCTCCCGCTGTGGTTCCCAGTAGTCGTAGCGCTCTGCCTGCTGACCAAAGACCGACACCGGCACAATCAGCGCGAACGCGAGGAGTACGGTCTGTAGGCGCGTTATCGTCATAAGAGGTCCTTTCTCGAGCTCGAGGTTACCTTGCGCGAGGCGTAACTTCTATCTACTTCTTCTCTCTGTTTCTCGGCTCGTGTCCAGCGGACGTCAGCCTCAGCTACCCGCGACCCAACTCGCGCGCAAGCCTTCGCGGTCGACAACGGCGCCACGTATATAAACAGCATCGATACGTCGCGTATTCGTAATGTCATCCAGTGGATTCGCGTCGAGCACGATGAAGTCCGCGCTCTTGCCTGCCTCGATAGTACCGAGATCCTGGAAACGCATGAGATCTGCCGAATTCCGAGTCGCCGCCACGATTACCTCCTGCGGCGACATACCTGAAGCCACCATGTCCTCCATCTCGATGTGGGGCGCATATGGCGTGTTGCCGTCGGTACCGAGGCCAATGCGCATGCCAGTCGCATTGAGTCTTGCCAGGTTGCGTGCCTGGATGCCAAACGCCTCCTGCGCCTCTGGCCGGTCGATTGCCGCCGCCTGCAGCGTTTCTAAGTCGCCGGCAGGCACGGTCTCGCCGACCCAGCTCAAATCGGAGGCAACGCCTCGATTAGGCAGGTTCGGCACGAGCACGAGGTCGGGACGTTCCTCGACAAGCATCACGAACTCGTCGTCGATATCGCGATCACGCACCCCGTGCGCGAACGCGTCGACACCCGCACGTACCAGCCCCTTCGCGTCCGACAACTCGAAGATGTGCGCCGTCACGCGAAGGTCATTCAAGTGCGCCTCGTCGATGATCGCACCATACAATTCTGGCGTCAGCTTCTCGTACATATCATTACGATCGTCCACCCAAATCTTGACGATATCGACATTCAGTGCGGCCAGCTCCTGGATTGCCGTCCGCGCTTCCGCTTCGGTTGTTACCCAGTAAGGCACGTCACTTCTGCCAGGCTCCGGTCCCGTAATCCCGCGCCCGGCCAGACGGAATCTGGAGGCATTCGGAATTATCTCGTCGCGAACCTGGTACGGCACGTCGCCGACTTCCCGTCCCATACTCGCTGTCCCGACCACACCGTAGTACGCCCGGCGTTGCAGATCCTCCACGAGCGTATCGCGCTCATCGGTGCGGAGGTGCGTATGCGTATCGATAATGGCTGGCATTACCGTCTTGCCGCTTAGATCAACACGAGTGGCACCAGCCGGCACCTCCACTTGACCGGTCGCACCGCTTTGCATAATTTGGCCATCTCTAACGAGAAATGTGGCATTTTCGATAGCCGCGCTCTCGTCTCCCACGATAAGCCGTGCGCCTTCAAACGCTGTCACGTCCGCCGCCTCGGTAACCGCGTCGTTACCTGATCCGGCACAAGCCACCGTCAGAAGTAGGCCAGCGCACAACAGGGTCGAGAGAATCCAAGCGGAGCGTGGTGTTGATGTCGTGATGCACATTAATTCTTCCTCCGAATGTCTACCGCCGCGCCGTCACCGCGACGTAACTCACGTAACAAACCTGGTCGTTCTTATACCGCAACCGCTCGCAACAGGCCAGCGCCACGTTGGCACCCAGGTCCAATAGCATGTCTGGGTTGCAGGCGTTTTGCCAGCTACCCACGAAGATACCCCTGCTTCGATATGCTGCGATGTCGGTTTGACGAAGACGAACACCGATGACAGACTCGCCAAGGTCATATGCCAAACCCTAAGCCGTTCTTCGATAGTTCCCGGCACGTTTTCGTACGACTGGCCTGACCATGGCAAGTGTGCCAGACATCGCGGCCGACGTGGTGCGCCTTGGATCAGATGTTTTGCTCTCCTCAGTACGCCTTCGCGGCGCACGGGTGGGCATCGTCTGCAATCACGCATCGGTTGATCGACACTACTGCCATATCGTCGATCGCCTCACAAATGCCAAGGACGTGCATGTCGCCGCTATCTTCGGCCCTCAACACGGCTTCCGGTCAGAGGTGCAGGACAACATGGTCGAGACGCCGGACTCTGCCGACGCGACCAGACGCTTACCGATCTATTCCCTGTACAGCGACACCCGCCAACCGACGGGTAAAATGCTTGAGGGGATCGATGTCCTGGTCATCGACCTCCAGGACGTCGGGGCTCGAATCTACACCTTTATCTACACGATGGCGAACTGTCTGCGCGCAGCCGCGCGTCACGACGTACCAGTCATCGTGTGCGACCGTCCCAATCCAATCGGTGGTCTCCAGGTCGAGGGCGCGTTGCTGTCAGCCGGATTCGAATCATTCGTCGGTCAGTTCCAGATCCCGATGCGACACGGCATGACAATCGGTGAGTTGGCAGCGTTCTTTAATGAGCAGTACGGCATCGCAGCCTCCCTTGAGGTCATCCCGATGGAACGATGGAACCGACGGCTCTACGCAGACCAGACCGGGCAACCCTGGGTGCCACCGTCGCCAAACATGCCGACACTCGATACGGCAGTCGTGTACCCCGGAACGGTGCTGTTTGAAGGCACCCTCCTTTCGGAGGGACGCGGCACAACGCGTCCGTTCGAGCTCGTGGGCGCACCGAACATCGACGCAGACAAGTTTGCAATGGCAATGAACGAGCTCAGACTCCCGGGCGTGTATTTCAGGCCAACATGTTTCCAGCCGACGTTCCAAAAACACGCCAAGCAGACGTGCGGCGGCTGCCAAATCCATGTGATCGATCGTGAGGCGTTTCGACCAGTCATCACTGGGGTAGCGCTAATCAGCATGTTTCGACAATGCGATCCAGGCGCATTCGTATGGAGACCTCCTCCCTACGAATACGAGCACCATAAACTCCCTATCGACATCCTGGCGGGAACCGACGCCCTTCGCACCGATATCGAGGCGAACACACCACTGCGAGACCTTGAGTCACGATGGCGCACCGATGAAGACACATTCCACCGCTTGCGCAGACCCTACCTGCTGTACTGAATTCCGTCTCCACTCCTCCTCATAGCCTGGTCTCCCGATCCCTGGCACCGCGCGCTTAAGCGCTACCGTGGCATCCTCGCGACTGAGAATCCGCACTGAACCAAATAAAATTACGGTGTCCTGGATGTTTTGCGCACCAAATCGTACCAACGGCTCAAGGTATTCGGTCAAAATACGGAGTGACCTGGCGTCCTCGGTGTCGAGAAGCTCATGATCGTAATAGGGAAGTGGTTGCATCCGGGGATTATCGATGGCAAAACGCTAATTGTGAAATGTCATCCGTCCCTATAGCTGCTAGTGTCGTATGACCTTTTTGAGATCCTTCTTCAGCCCGTATCAGTATGCGTGAATTTACCCATAGCCTTGTCATTGACGCCCCTCCTGCCGCTGTCTTGGATGCGTTCTTCGACGCCGAGGCGCTCGGAGTCTGGTGGGAAGTATCGCGTGCAGTCTGCGTACCTCGTCTACTCGGTAGTTATGCTGTTGGATGGGATACGACCGAGTGGCGCGACGAGGTACTCGGCCCACTCGGAGGAACACTCCATGGCACTGTGATGGAGTTCAAGGTTGGACAGGAGTTCTTCGTGGCCGACACTTACTGGATCCCCCCAGAAGGCGATCCGATCGGCCCCATGGCGCTTGAGGCTGTGTGCCGACCAGAGGGAGATCGCACGCAACTGCTCCTGCGACAATCAGGATTTGATGAAAGTAACCCCCGCTGGGCCAGGTACTACGACATTGTGGCAGCCGAGTGGGTACCAACGCTCAACTCGCTAAAGAAATATCTCGAAGACCGCTGGGCTAATTAGCGAAGAGTCCCGTAAACCTTACGAAAGCCAGCTTACAATACCGACCGGTGACGCTGTGAAGGTGACGTCGTGGCTGGAGAATGCGGTGCGGGACGCGGAGCGGCGGGGATTGCCGGATCTGCGACCGCTGTTGGAATCGATCGCGCGTTCGACGATTGCACTCAGAGCAGCCGATTGGAACCTCGACACGACGGGCGCAGTTCATAGACCCACGAGCCGGGATGAGCGCTGATCTCGGTACCATCACGAAAATCGCCCCGGGATTGCGCTCGCGCACCCTAACGTCTCGAGCAATTACGTCCGCATGCCTCACGGCGATCGAAGAACGAGACCCGACGCTGAATGCGTTCATCACAGTAATGGCGGACGCGGCACGCGATCAGGCTGAACGGGCTGACGCGGAGATGAACTCCGGGCAATATCGAGGACCACTGCACGGTGTACCGATTTCGCTAAAGGACCTGATCGACGTCCGTGATCACACGACGAGCGCGGCCTCACGAGTCCGTCAGGGCCACACAGCCGCTGTAGACGCGACCATTGTGACGCGCCTACGCGACGCGGGCGCGGTCATCATCGGCAAAACTAACCTTCACGAGTTTGCTTTCGGCACCACGAACGAGGACTCAGCGTTCGGACCGGCACGCCATCCGCTCGACCCCAGCCGGTCGCCGGGTGGTTCATCAGGCGGGTCCGCCGTATCGGTCCTCGCCGACATGGCCTATGCATCGATTGGCACCGACACGGGCGGCTCCGTTCGTATACCGTCGGCCGTCTGCGGCCTGGTGGGACTCAAACCAACCTTCGGCGAGATCCCAATCGACGGTGTGGTACCGCTCAGCGGTACGATGGATCATGTCGGTCCGTTGTGCCGATCGGTCGGGGACGCCGGAATCCTGTTCGACGTGCTCCGTGGTGAGACGCCATCATTAGAAAAACGGCCGCCTGACGTTCGCGGACTGCGTCTCGGCGTGCTACGTGACTATTTCATGGCGGTCATTGACCCTGGGGTAGCCGAACGCTTTGATCATGCGTGCGACTGTCTGCAAGCGGCGGGCGTTGAGCTACACGATGTCCAGATCGCGCATGCCACTGACATCGCTCCGATCTACCTTCATATCGTCCTTCCGGAGGCTGCGGCGTTCCACGCGGCGACGCTGGAAAGCCACCCCGATGACTACACACCGAATGTACGACTGCGGCTTGAAATGGGCCGCTACATTCTCGAGGAGGACTACGTTCGCGGACTGCGCGGGCGAGACATACTCTTACACGAAGTGGATGAAGCACTGACAGGCCGAGACGGCCTACTGTTACCGACGCTGCCAATACCAGCGCCCACGATCGGCTCAGGGACCGTTCGCATCGGCGGGTCGGAAGAATCAGTTCGGAACATCACGCTGCGACTCACACAACTCTTTAATCTGACCGGTCATCCGGCGATCTCGGTTCCATGCGGCTGCACCGACGAAGGATGGCCAGTCGGTGCTCAAGTTGTTGGCCACCGACACCGCACGACAGCATTGATCGATACGGCCTCGGCCATCGAACGAGCCCTACCTCCGCCGAACCGATGACCGCCTCCCCTCCGGAAATCGACTGCACCTGCGTCTCAGCCGCTTAACCGACCAATATCACTGGATATTTTCCTTGACCGACTAATATTGTCGGATATTTTCCTTGACCGACTAATATTGTCGGATATAGACTTCGAATCAATACTGAGACTCATTCTCACAGGAGATTCTTCAACCGTGTACCGCTCCGCAACCGTGTTAGCCGCGTTCCTATTCGCTCTTATCTCAACGCCCACTGCTTCCGAACAGACCACCCACGAACCGGATCAGGAAGCGCAGAAGGCGGAGCAGATTGCGCAGGTCGACACTCTGACCGCGGCTCAAATCGAAGAACTACAGCGCCGCACTAACATTTTGGCCGCCGAGTTGGAACTACTTCGAAGTGGTGAGACCCCTGAAGTAAACCCCTTAACAACGGAAAGGCGTGAAAGCCTCGGCCTGGCCCCTTCGGCCGCCGCCACCTATAGCCGTTCGACGCAGGGCGTATCGCTGGCTGGCTACGGCGAAATGCTTCTGCAGAATTATGGCGACGAGAACGAATCAGGCGCAGGTGGTGCACCGACCACTAAATTCGATTTCCTGAGAGCAATTCTTTACGCAGGCTACCGGTTCAACGACAAGTTTGTGTTCAATTCTGAGATCGAGATCGAACACGCCAAAGAGATTTTTGTCGAATTCGCCTATGTAGATTACATGGCGACTGAGAACCTGACGGTGCGTGGCGGAATGCTTCTGTTACCGCTCGGTCTCACTAACGAGTTCCACGAACCCACGGTCTTCATCGGCGCCAAGCGCCCGGAAACTGAGCAACGAATTATTCCGACCACGTGGCGAGAAAACGGCGCTGGGATTCTCGGCTCTGTCGGTATCCTGAACTTTCGCGCCTATGTCACGAACGGATTGCGCGGCGCGGGATTCTCCTCGAAAGGTGTGCGCGGAGGCCGCCAGAAGGGTGCCAAGGCACTCGCAGCAAATATGGCCTTCTCGGGTCGCCTAGACATCACGCCGATTCCTGGCGTTCTGGCTGGACTTGGTGTGTACAAGGGTGGTTCCGGGCAAGAACAGGTCGTGCTCGATGGCGACCGTCTGGCCGTAGGCACCACGGTCCTTGAGTTGCATGGGATGGTCCAGATGCGCGGATTCGATCTACGAGGCCTGTTTGCGCAGGCGTCGATCGACCAGGCCGGAAAAGCGAGCCGCGCGCTGAAACTTTCCGCCAACAAAGGCATCGCCGATACGATGCAAGGCGGCTATCTCCAAGTCAGCTACAACCTCTTTTCCCAGACCAACACGGAACTGGCGCTCGCGCCGTATATCCGGTACGAGGTTGTCGACACGCAACACAGCGTTCCAACAGGCTTTGCGCGCGATCTCACTCGCGACGGGACTTTCAAGACGCTCGGGATCGAACTGAAGCCGATTCCGCAGGTGGTGGTCAAGACCGACTACCAATGGATCACAAACGAGGCCGAAACCGGCCGCAACCAGTTCAACGTGAACCTAGGTTACGCGTTTTAACATGCCCCGCGCGACGCCTTTCCTCCTCATAGTTCTTGGGTTCGGATTGTGGAACCCAGGACTCAGCCCCGTCTCCGCACAGGGTCTCAGCCGTGAAGAGGCCTTGGTTGCCGTATACGGCAACGTGCAAATCAGAGCTGAACAGGTATTTCTGACACCTGGACAAGTACAGCGCGTCGTAGAGCGTGCTGGGGACGATCCGGCGACGTCTCCTCTTGTGGCCCGGTATCTCGCGACCAGAAATGGAGAAATAATCGGACGCGCCTACGTAGACACACACATCGTCCGCACCAAGAGGGAGAGCTTGCTTATCTCCCTCAACGCGAACGGCCGCGTGATGCGGGTCGACGTTACCGCCTTCTTGGAACCCACAGAGTATCTGGCACCAGAGCCATGGCTGGGTCAGTACCGCGGGCATACGCTCGAAGATGACCTCGGCATTGACCGTGCTATCCGCCCAATCGTGGGCGCCACGCTCACAGCCAGAGCCACAAACAGCGCGGTTCGACGCGTACTCGCAATTGACGAGGTACTGCGCAGTGCTGGAGACACTCCGTGAAACGCTGGGAACGCTGGACGTTTAACGCCCTCTCACTGGCAGTGGTTGCCACCGGATTTGCCTATCTGTGGATGAAATACTTCCTCCAAACTGATGACCCTTTCGCAGTCGTGAATCATCCCTGGCAGACATCGATGTTGAGTCTGCATGTCGTGGTTTCACCTGCGTTCATTCTGATGTTTGGCATCATTTTCAACTCGCATGTCATGAAAAAGCTGAGCGCCACGCGCCTCCCGAACCGGCGATCGGGCCTTGTCTCTCTTGGCACCTTCGCAGTGATGATCGTTTCCGGCTACTTGCTCCAGGTTTCGGCGAGCGAAGCATGGCTCCAAACCCTAATCGTCGTGCACGTGGCAAGCGGTGCCGTGTTCGCCATCGTCTACACTGCCCATCTAGTCATCAGCGCGAAGCTTGCGCGTCTCATCAGTCTGCCTCGTACTTCCGCCCCTGAAGTGGCATGATCGGGGGGACGCTAAAGACCGTCGCGCTGCTCACCGTGGCGGGCTGCGTCACACTCTCTGCCGATAACACTCCCCTGGTCCTTGTATCCCGAGACGTCTACCTGATGGGAACCCGCGCGAGATTGTCCGCGTACGGCGAGACGTACGATCACGGTCTCGTAACGCTTGAAGCAGCACTGGAGACAATCGAAGCTACCGAGGAAGAACTCAGTACCTGGCGCTCATCGAGTCACATTTCCACGCTCAACCGACACCCAGTCGGCAGAGCCTGGACGGCAACACCGCGTTTGTGTCGCATGTTTGTCGACGTCTGGAAATGGTATCGCGCTACTGGTGGGGCATTCGACCCAGCGATAGGACAACTGCTCGCCGCGTGGGACGTGCATGGCGACGGAGCCGTGCCCACACGTAACGCCAGCCTGACCGCACTTGCGTCATCCGGCCTCGCGCTGATGGCATTCGACAGTGACAACTGCACCTTGACACGACACGCCGATGTCGCCGTTGACGTCGGTGCTTTCGGCAAAGGTGAGGCGCTAGATCGGGTGGCCGACATGCTCACGGAAGGTCCGTGGATGATCGATATCGGTGGCCAGATTGCGGTTGGCGGCCGCTCGCCACAGGGCGGATCGTGGACTATAGACATCGCTCACCCACACCAGCGTGATAAACCCACTCTTCAAATAGAAGTGACGAACGGTTCGCTCGCTACGACCGCTGGAAGCGAGAGAGACCTAGACGTCAACGGGACCAGAGTTGGGCATGTCCTCGATCCTCGAACGGGTCGTCCCGCCCCGTTTTCCGGTTCAGTGTCCGTGTGGCATGAGCGCGGCATGGCGGCTGATGCACTGTCCACTGCGTTGTACGTGATGGGACCCGAGGAGGGGCTCAGGTGGGCTAACAGTCGAGATATTGCTGCCTGTTATCTGATACCAGTACAGGGAACGCTGCGCATCGAAATGACCCGAGCATTCCGTCAACTTCTACCGATAGCGATTACTGCACCTGCATAAGCGGAATCTTGCCCTTATTGGCCTCGGCCACTCTGTGGGCCGCCATTGAGATCTGGGCGCCCGTCCCCGCCGCAATGTTCACGAACGCTCGACCGGCCGGTGAATCAAGTTCATTGACGACCAGTGGCACACCGGAGTCACTTCCCTCCCGAATAGGCTGATACACCGGCAAACGTCCCAGGAACGGGACATCCATCTCCACAGCGAGTGCCTCCCCTCCCCCACGTCCAAAAATATCTGCTTCGTGCTCGCAATTCTCGCACGCGTAGTAACTCATATTCTCGACAAGTCCGATCGGTTGAATATTGAGCTTCTTGTACATCTGGATCGCGCGTTTCGTGTCCGCGAGCGATACCTTCTGAGGCGTGGTGACAAGAACTGCACCCGCAACCGGAACCGTCTGGCTAAGACTCAACGCCACGTCACCGGTCCCAGGCGGCATGTCCACAATTAGATAGTCGAGATCCTTCCACGCCACGTCGCGAAAAAACTGCTGGACGGCACCGTGCAGCATCGGTCCACGCCACATCACAGCTGCGTCATCCTTCGTGAGAAACCCCATCGAAACCACCTGGATACCGTATTTCTCTGCTGGTACGATCTGCTTCCCGTCTGTCTCAAGCTGTGTTTTGATCCCAAGCATGATCGGCACATTGGGTCCGTACATATCCCCGTCGAGAATACCGACACGGCTCCCACACCTGGCTAGCGCGAGTGCCAGATTCACTGCCACCGTTGTCTTGCCAACTCCGCCCTTGCCGGCACCCACTGCAATTACGTTTTTGACTCCTGGCAAAGGTGTGCGCCCTGTCTCGGGCAACGATACCGAACGCACATTGGCTGTCATCTGCACCTTGACCTCTACCACCCCCGGCAGAGCAGCTACAGCAGCGGCAGCCTGGTCGCGAAGCTGATCCTTGACCGGGCAGGCCGGCGTGGTCAGCTCGATGGTTAACGAGACGCGACCGGAATCAATCGCAACGTCCTTGACGAAACCAAGCGAGACGATGTCCCGGCGCAAGTCAGGATCAACGACAACTTTCAGCGCATCAAGCACAGATGCATTGTCAGGGCTAACAGTCATATAGATATCTTGCTATTTTATCGCGGTCTCGGAATTCGTCACGCACGCTGACTCAAACAAGTCAAGCCTTTCGTGCATCAAAGAGCCACAAGGCGTACGCGCCAAGCCCAGTGCCAAAGGGAAATACGAGGAGGTTGACGTGATGACCCACCAGAGCCTCTACGCGACCAGCACACGAAGCTCAATGTGACTAGGGGGATTGTGACGCGTGGTAACAGTGAAATTGAAACAGGCGCCGTCGTTGACACCTCTCGGCACTGCAACTCGAAGCTGCTGAGGCCGCAGCTCAAGGCCGCTTCCCAGGCATCGACCACAACGCTCGGACCACACTTCGCCCCGACCACCGCAATCAAGGCATGTACAGCGCACCGATACATTCAGCGGCACCATTGTGCCCTCACTCGCCTCTCGACGTGTAATTCGAATCGCCATCCTGTGAGCCGCGCTCCGCTCGTCCACAAGAAACGCACTCCGTATACGATCAACGGCTGGTGCCATCGACGGAAAATCAACGACCACCTCATCCGAGAAACAACTTGCTTCCAGACTGCCGTCCGTACTGACGCCGACGGTTCCCGATCCCGCACTAAACGGACGAACGGTCCTTCCCTTCATGAACAGCCGTAACCATAGGAGTGGTGCAAGGAGAAGTCAATGGACTGGTCGGTCGCAATCATTTCGCAAGGCCGAACAACGCTGATGTACTGCGTTGAAAAGAACTGAAAAACAGACAAACCTCATGGGTGGAACTAGCGAGAGCCAAGTGTAAGCAGTAGCTCCCTCCGAATTGCCGCATCCATATCTTCGAGTCGGAACGGGCTCTCACACTCGTCACACAAGACCTCAAGCACCGCCCGCCGACCCTCCTCAGAAACCTCGACCCTCGAGTCGTCCAGATGCACGACGTGCATTTGGAGCGTCTTCACAAGAAAGTTCTGGTCATTTCCGCAACTTGCGCAAGTCAGCGCCACGCGCGTCTCCTCCTCAGTCGTCAAAAGCCACTCCCTGATGAATGCCGGTGCATTCTGAACCTCTGATTGTAGAAGATGGATTCCAGTCGGCGCAATGCGGAAGTCAAGTAAATCAACGGCTTCCCCCCGCTAATGTGCGGAAAACGGCCTAGCGTGGCATTCAGAACACCAGACAGAGGCCTTTCGAGCCAACACCGGGAAAGTATTCGCATCAGGGCCGCCAACCGGTCGGTCACCACGCTCAGGCAGTTTTGGGTATGGAGGCGTACACCAAACGCGTGTCGACCGACGAACTTGGAAACAGGCGCTTGGCAGCCTGTTCATAGAGGCCTAGCTGGGCTCGATGTTCTTCACGCGGTTGGCCGGTCTTAACCTCGAGAATGGTGATCGCGTCAGAGGCAGTCTGAATAAGACAATCGATCGTCCCACGCACCACCACCCCATCAAGCCGCATCGTAAAGGGCACCTCATGCAACGGCGCACCGTTCTCGTACAACGTACGGACGTCTGTTTGTCCGCAAATCAGCTCATAAATCTCCACTGCGGCTTCGGCTACTTCTACAGGCGTCCTCTCCACAGACGCTGCCAGCGCTTCGTCTGACCGCAGAATCCGTAGCGCCGTCTGTTGCACCACCGGCTTGCCGCCCGAAAAATCCAGACCCAAGAGATGCATCATTCGGTGAACCAGGGTTCCCACAACGCGGTCAGAGTGATCATGCTCTGTAGCGGGCGCTCGACCGGCAGGCAGCCCCCCGACACCGGCCATATTCGAGGGCACTGGCCGTGACTGCGATCCGCCGGCGTTCGCCGTGGACACTAGGGTTGAGAAATCGTCCAAACGAGGTTCAGGCAACGGAGGCACCTGAAACTCGCCGCGATCGTCTTCGGTGTCAGACACGAGCGAATCCTCACATGTATCAACGACGCATCTCCGGAAACGATGCACGTGCCCTGACGACGCCCGCCATTCGACACCGTCAGTCGCCGTTTCGAACTGGCTCCGCAGCGATGGCGGCAGCACTTCGCCGAGACTCCCAGGAGCTGGCCGCATTCGCCCATCCTTGAGGACCGTGGCGAGATACACACGATCTCGGGCACGTGACAAGGCGACATACAGCATCCGCTTGGTTTCCTCTCGGTCCTTGTTCACCTGGTCGTCATCTGCCTCTGACTGAAAATCACCGACGGCGACCGAGCCTCCTTTTCCAGACGGTTCTGCAGTCAGACGTACCGGATCGTGCCCACGCGGACCGCCACTGGTCAGATCGACGACAAAAACCACAGGAAACTCAAGCCCTTTGGCTGCGTGAACCGTCATAAGATTCACCGCATCAACGGCGTCAATCACCGCATTGGCCTCGTCTTCGACCGCAAGCCGACTCAAGTGCGTCGCCATTCGTGCAAACGTGCCAAAACCACGGTTCTGTGTGCGCCGCATGAATGACCGTATTTTTTTGAGGTTCTCTCGCGCCTGGTCGAATCTGCCCCCCCGGAGTTCGAATGCATAGGCCGATTCGCTGAGAATCAGATCGACGAGTTCAGCAGCTGGTACACGATCGACGAGACCACGCCACCTACTCGTAGCCTGCCGCGCCTCCTCAAGCAAGTGGCGATCGTCAGGATCAAGTACCGAAAGTGTTTGAGGAGTCGTGGTAGCCATGAGCGTTGCTGACAGATGCGGCGCCAGTCGGCGAAGCGCCTCATCGGACACCCCGAAGAATCGCGATCGCATGAGAGCGGCGGCGCACAGGTCCGACACCGGATCTGCCAGGTAGGAGACAAGCGCCAGCATGTCCTTGATTTCGTCCGCGTCGTAAAACCCCATTCCTTTGTAGACGTACGAGCGGAGGCTCGACTTGGCAAGCGCAGCTTCAAATTTTCTGTGGTTCACCCGTGTGCGAAACAGAATGGCAATGTCACCCGCGCAAATTGCACGTGCAGCTTTGGTCTTGCGGTCTTTGACAGTGGCGCCAGTCGACAGTAGTCTCGCGATCTCCGAGGCGGTGATCGCCGCACACATGTCCGCCGTATCGCCAATCACCAAGCCGAGCGCTTCATCCGTGTCCGGGATCATCTCCGCATCGACCGGGAACCGGTCTACGTCGGCGTACTCGAATGCATCAGCGCGATCAGGAACCTTATCGATGTCGTGGCACACATCGTTAATAAAGACCTGTAAAGACGGTACCGCTCGAAAACTGCGCGAAATCGTATGCCGGACATCGCTGTCGGGACGCAGCCCCTCAAGATGACGTGCCGCCTCCCTTAACACCGACACATCGGCATCCCGAAAAGCATAAATCGACTGCTTCCGATCGCCCACGGTGAAAATGGAGGGCTGCAACGGACCTGTGTCCGCCAGACCCGCCCCCTCGCCCCACGACTGGATGAGCAGCGAGACTAGCTCCCACTGCGCTCGGCTCGTATCCTGAAACTCGTCGACAAGGACGTGATGATAGCGAGATTCGAGTCGATATCGGCTCTGGGAAAAATCGTCCATTCGCCGCAACAACGTGAGGGCACGAAGTAACAAATCTGAAAAATCAAGCGTGGCGTGGGCGTCGAGCGTCTGTCGGTACTCAGCCTCAGCGATGTGAAACATTTTCCAGATACCGCGCACTGCGAGCACATTCACGTCGCGTCGCGCGGCCATCCACACGCGCCTGACGGCGTCAGCGTGGTCCACAACCAGGTTTTGGTGCAGCCGCCAGTCGGTCTCGGCCGCAAACGCAGCCTTAGGATAAAGTGACCTGGCGCGCGGCGTACCCGTTTGGGTCAAAAAGTGTTCCCGCGCGCGAAAAAACACTGCCTGTACAACTCCTGGATCGAGCGCCGCTTCACCAGTAATTGACGCGCGGAGCTGTCGGAGACCATGCGCCAGAAGCAAAAAGGCTGGTTTAAGAGGGCCGCACGCCAGGAAACCATCGAGTCCCCCAGGCATCGACTCGCAAACCCCAATCAGTCTCCCAGCTGCGCGCCGACTGGCACTCGCAACATCCAGATCAACGGCTCCTGTCGATCCGAGGTACTTCGACAAAATATCAGGTGCGACAATTCGCCGATGCAAGAGGGTCGTGAGCGCTTCCCGCACGCGCGCCTCACCCAACTGAGAGAATACGAGCGCTACATTGTCGTCACTACGGGCCACTGTCCGGCAGATGCGCAGGGCACCACTGAGAGCCTCATCGATCAACCCTGGAAGCTCCGCATCATCGGCTACCGAGAAAGCGGGATCGAGATCCGCCTCAAGAGGGAACTCGCGCAGTAGAGAGAGACAGAACGCATCGATTGTACTGATCGTGATGTCAGCAGTGCGATCGCGCAGATCTCGCCAGCGGGCCGGCGTGATTTCACCCTTGTCCGCCGCGATCCTGAGGGCGCCCATGATCCGCTCACGCATCTCCGCGGCAGCCTTACGTGTAAAGGTGATAGCCAGAATATTCGATGGATCCACACCCGCGTGCAGAAGATTGATGTAGCGCTTGACCAGGACCCGAGTCTTCCCAGTTCCGGCCGACGCCTCCAGCGCGATATTGAAGCGAGGATCCGCGGCGCGAGCCTGCGCGGCATCGTCGGGACTGTCAAGCGGTAGCGTCAGCCTAGTTGTCACCAAACGTAGTCCTTCCGACAAACAGACGGGTACGCGCAGTGATCACAAAGCCTCGTCTGGTGCGGCCTTGGTGGGAATGTGCCTCCTTCGATACCATCAACCAATTCGATCGCACGCTCACGCACGCTCTTCAGAACTCGATCCCGATCAGGAGCGCCGGATTGCACCACCCGCAAAGGGGGCTGCTTTCCGGTCACCATCACGTAGGCCGCTTCGTCGATATCCCAGACACGCCCGTCTCTCTCACCTAGACGCTCCTGCGCACACAGCGCGTAAATTGCTACCTGCAAGGTGCGCTTCTTCTCAGGAGAGCGGCCCGACTTGTAATCGATAACACGGAGCCGATTGCCCTCCAGCAAATCAATCCTGTCGGCCTTGCCCTTCAGTGGAATCTTTCGCCCACCTGGCACCCCAAGAGAGAACTTACCTTCGAGAGGTTCTTCAAGCCATCGCTCTTGGACCGGTGCTGACTGGGAGACCTCGAGTCCGATGACCACATCAACGAAGCCGATCGACACGGCGGTACCGAACAATCGATCGCGCTCAAGTGCCGCCTCTGCCTCAGAGAAGCGCGCGAGTAAGGGGTCCGTCACCTCCTGGAACAACCTACGCGCTTCATCTACACGATCGACAGTGATCGTCCGATCGCCTCGCGTGTCCCAGGCATCAAAAAAACGCTCAAAGACTTCGTGTACAAACCCGCCTCGCGCCCGTGGCGAGCGCATGGGCTCATCCTCGGGCGGCTCTTTCAACTTCAGGACGTCGGCAGCAAAGAACTTAAACGGACAATCTTGGTACCGCTCCAGACCGCTGGGGGAATAGGACGACGCCATGTGACCGCTTGTTTGCCCGACCGGACGCCTGCTAATCGCGCCGATGCGGCGAGTCGCGGCAACCGCTGCAAAAGCACCGAGATGACTCGTCTCGACTGGTTCAAGGCCGAGCGCCTCGATCTCAAATATTCGTGTTGTGGGCATGACTTCCACACGCGTCTCGAGTCCGGCGACCGGCAGCGCGTCAACCAGTGTCGATGCCGCTACGACCGCATCCTCTTCTAGGGTAAAAGCCGAAACTACGAGGCACGAGGATGGCAATCGGAGCAAATCGCCGAACAACGCCCGAACTCCGTCGAGCCGATCGCTTTCGACTGGCCAACCAAGCTCGCGAAGTAACGAGGGCGGGTAGAAGATGTTTCGGTGAGGTGTCTCTGGCCACTCGCCATCCACGAGACCAGCCAGTTGCACACCATCGAAATCTCCAAACTTCGCGCTTTCGGCATCCACAACGTGCACACCGTCCTCACCGTTGCGTGGCGAAAACGTGTGAGCTTCAATCCACCGTTTGATTACCGCCGCGACAGCATTGAAGTCGATATCGGTCAAATCGAACTGCGCGTATGCTTGGCTAAGGCTCGTGAACACCTCAAATACTGCGGCGCGGCCCCGCAACAGTCTGGACCGAATCGGATCATCCTGTCTCGGAAGGCGTTCGTGTCGCCGGAGAAACGCGATTAGCCTGTCGAGATGTCCACCGCAGGACGCAGGGGTCCGCAATGATGCCAGGTCACGGTTGATCTGAACTAGCGCCTCACCAGCCCGTAAGGCCCGTCGATATCGTGAGCCTGATCCTGCAACGCGCCATCCGATTACTAGCCGCTCAAGCGCATCCGAGCCACCAAGGTAGCCTGCATCACTTAGTGCGCGATCGAGGGCGGTAACATCACGCGCCGAGAGCGGGACGTCCTCTGGACCGAATGCGAAATGAGGCGAACGAAGGAGCGCAATTCCACGACTCCGCCCTCCCTGGCCCCTGACAAAGTCAATTACCAGATCTAGCGCGGCCGCGTAGGGCTCAGACGCGAGCGGCAGCGCATCAAACATCTGCGAGGGAATGCCCGCGGATCTGAGCACCTCGCGCGCCAGGTAAACGTACGGCAGCGGACGGTAAACCACCAGTGCCATTCGATCCGCTGCTGAGATGGCGTCCGCGTTCCCACTACGCATCTCTCGGCGTACCCAGCGAGCAAACCCTGCAACCTCCTCTTCCCGGTCGCGCGCAGTGTGCGTCAGCGCGTCGCCAGACGGGACAAGCAATACCGGTGATCGCCCAGAATCATCCGCCTGGGTACGTATTTCCTCGACGCCCGGCAACCGCTCATGGATACGCTCGTGAAACACACCGGCCACTGCCCCTTCAGTGGCTACGACATCAATGCGCTCAAGGCCGGGTATTTGCGTCAACAGATCCCAGTCCGCCGGAAACAAGCCCTGGCGATCGATGGCATGGTCTCCAACGGCTAGGACAATATGTCGCCAGGGATCTGCGGCGTGCTCATTGATGAGCTGACGCCGGAGCGCGTGCTCGTCCAGTCGACCTGTAGCTGACACGAGCCGCTCGAAATGCCTGAACATGTTGGCAAGGAAGTGAGTTTGCCGTACCAGCCGCTCAGCACCTCGATCCTCGGCAGCGCCAGGCTCCAATTTGCCGAGTGCGAGACGCTCGAAAGTTTCCGGACCCTTTAAATTTCTCCGTAACGCATCATAAAATCGCACGGCTTCGGCAATCAGACCCGCCCGCAAACGAAACGGGGGCTCATATCCCTCCTCGAGGGCCATCCGGCTCGCGACCCCAGCGAGGACTTCGCGCTCGGTCTCGGTTAGGATCCCGGCATGCTGAGGCAGCCGTTCGCCCATCCGCGCGATCAACTCTCCAGGCGTAATCAAATCCGGCAGCACGAGCGCCGAATCGTGAAGCAGGAGTCGGCTCTCGATCGATTGCAGGAGATAGGCGGCCGCCGCGCGGGTGGGTACCACGACCAGCCGATTGCGAATCTCGAAAGGAGTCCCCTCGCACGCGAGGGTCGCCAGAGACTGCCGAAATGCGCGAAGATCTGGAACTCGCACGAGCCGGGTCGTGCGAGGCGTGATCACTGTAAGCGAGGGGGTTCAAAGAAGTCGCGAACTTCGCGCTTCGCAACTTCAGGCGCCCGTCCTCGATCGCCAGTCAACAGCATTTCGCCCAGCACGCTCGGGGCGCCATCTCTCGCGACGCTGGCACGATCCGTCAGAAACGGACAAGACAGTATGTCCTTAGGTAACGCGACACCAAGTCCTGACGCCAAGCACCAGCAAATCGCGAGCACGCCTATTCTGATGATGAGAATCCTCAATAAATATCCTGCGGAGGACACCATTGTACCCTCGCGTCAAACCGAAAAATAACCATCGACACTTGCCCTGTGGAAAACATGTGAATGACACGTGCAAAAACTGTTGAGAAACTGCTACGCAAAATTATTTTTCCGAGCGTAGCGTGGGTACACAGTCACGTGGATGCTGTCTTCGCGTGGCGCTTCGCTTGATCTACCGCGGGTAAATCGTAAAATCACTCCCGTTCTACCTTCACAAATTTACACGTCGAACTGTGACCGTTCATCGCTTCGAAGAGACCATCGGCGGACGTGCTTACCTCATCGAGGTCATGCATGTCGGCAATCGTTGGCGCGCCCAGCTCCTGCGGTCACCTGGGGTGCCGACAGCCATGATGCCTTTCTACGGGCCCACTCCCGATGAGGCCGCGCAACAGCTCACCGAGTGGCTGACGCTTGCGCATCAACGACAGGCTTCCAGCGTCGCATAGCAGTCCGTGGTGAAAGATTACGGCGCTGCACCAAAACAAACGGGGCACCTCGGTCTCACGCTCCGAAGCCTAAACGCACCCTGACCGCCAGGCTCCGCATCTGCTCGGCATGTTACGATTTCCGCGCACAATCCCCCACCTCAGGGCCTGTAGCGCAGTTGGGAGCGCGCCTGAATGGCATTCAGGAGGTCACCGGTTCGATCCCGGTCAGGTCCACCACTTTTTACTGAGTAAACACGCAGGTTCCTCGCTTTGAGGGGTCTGTGTGTACATTCGGGGTCACACCGGGGTCACAGCGCAACACGCCCTACCCCCCCCCTGTCGAAATTCGCGAAGGCGTACACAAACTCACGGGTGCGGTACTGATCAGCCAACCCTGTAAAGAATTTAACCCCCTCCCCCTCGCGCACGTAAGGCCAACCGGCAGGCTG
>Ga0315339_1000718_pt1 | contig 36929 bp, 33 predicted proteins | sample ASW17metaG_FD_204514 | JGI IMG/M metagenome (GOLD analysis project Ga0315339, IMG submission 204514) | Ammonia-oxidizing marine archaeal communities from Pacific Ocean, United States - ASW #17 | ecosystem: Environmental > Aquatic > Marine > Oceanic | place: USA: California | collected 2016-12-05 | reverse complement strand
CCTCGTAACCGGTCTCAAGGACGAACGCGGTGACCTCCCGAGTGAGGCCCTCCCCGTAACTTGAAGTGATGTCAGGGGTAAAGGCTTCGATCTCGCCAGGTTTTGTCATTCGAACATCTCCTTTGAAATTAACTTGTTGGCCGGATTCTGGCCGTTATTCTAGTGTCATCTTGTAGCAGTCTAGGCGGTTCCGTTCCCATGGGAAAGGAGCTTGCTCAGACTGTAAATGTTACCGGACGGTCTCGTGGAATCTACTCTGACTCTGGATTGTTAAGTCTCGCCTGGACTGAAATTTCATTCGGGTCGCAGGCACAACTACGATTCTCGCTCCAGACTTGCGCTCGAATGACGCTGTTCTGCGCCGTCATTCGGAGTCCCGATGAAATATGCGGGTTAACGCTACGCGAATCTGTGCGCCCGTCAGGCTGATGATTGCCAACGCGAAGAACGCCAACGCGATCGGTCTCGTGAGAAATCCGGTCCACTGTTGATCAAAGATAATCATCGATTGGGCGAGTGAAGTCTCCACCAGTCCACCTAGCACGATTCCCATGATGATGGGCGCTGGGCCGAAGCCGTTTCTCTTTAGTACGAACCCCACCAGTCCCGAAATAATCATGATCCATACGTCGACGATAGACTGGTTCAAGCCATACGCGCCGACAAAGCATAAAGCGAAAACCGTCGGCCAGAGGAGAGTTCGAGGAACTAGACTAATCCGTGCAAATACCTTTGCACCTAGAAGCCCGATGAAAAGGAAAAGAATGTTGGCTATCAACATGGCGAAAAAGATGCCGTACAGAAGGCCGGGCTGTTCTTCGAAGAGATACGGTCCAGGACGCAGACCCTGAACCTGTAGACCCCCGAGAATCACCGCGGCCGTCGCGCTACCCGGGATCCCCAGCGCCAGAGTGGGCACCATCGCGCCGCCCGTGGCCGCGTTGTTAGCGGCCTCGGGGCCCGCCACGCCTTCGATCGCACCCTCGCCGAATTTCTCGGGTGTCTTTGACCAGCGCTTGGCCTCGTTGTAACCAATCATGGCCGCCATGGTGCTGCCTTCGGCAGGCAGCACGCCGACAAAAATACCGATGCCGCTGGAGCGAAGGATGGTTCCCTTGATCCGACGGAAGTCATCGAGCGTAGGGAGCTTCAAGGCCGATAATGCGACCGCGATTCGTTCGCGACCGAGTTGCTGTGCTTGACTCAGTAGCTCGGTGACGGCGAATAGCCCAATCAGCACCGGAATGAACTGAATGCCTTCGTAGAGCTCTGGGACGCCAAATGTGAAACGCTCGACCCCGGTGGTCAGGTCGATGCCTACCGTGGCGATGAGCAGACCGAGGCAGCCCCCGATCAAGTTCTTGAGCGGTGCTTCGCCGCTGATGGATGCCAACATGGACAAAGCGAACACGCCTAGGGCGAAATATTCTGGCGGTCCGAAACTGTAAGCGACCCGGGCCAACATGGGCGCAGCTAGTAGCAGCACTAGCACGCTCAAGATACCACCGCTGACCGAAGAAACTGCCGCGATACCCAGGGCACGACCGGCTTCTCCCTTCACCGCCATGGGGTAGCCGTCGAATGCGGTCGCCACGGCGGGCGGCGCGCCTGGTGCGTTGATCAGGATTGCCGTGATAGATCCCCCGAAAGTGCCCGCGCAATACAGTGCCGATAAAAGCGCGATCGCCGGTATTGGCTCAAGGTATAACGAGAAGGGAAGTAACAATGCGACACCCATGGATGATGACAGGCCGGGTAAGGCGCCGATGATGACGCCCACCAGCGTTCCCCCAACAATCAAACCGATCACCAGCGGATCGGTGAGCACCGGTAGCGCGTATTCGAGGGCCAGATTCATCAGGTTTGCAGGAGCATGTCGAAGATCCGGCCCGCGGGGAAACGAACATCGAGCCCCAAGGTGAAGACCAGATAGATGAAAGTCGGAAGGCAGAACGCTAACGCTCCGATGAGCCCATAACGGCGCTCGCCCCAGGCGATGGGTAGCGCCACGGCGATGATCCCGAGGGTCATCAGTGTCCCGAAGAATCCCGTCAAGAAGCCCGCAGAGGCGATGATCGCGACCGTAGTCCAGAAGACTGCGGGCAGCACACTTGGGACCTTGGGTGTTTTACGTAATCCCGTTACGACTAAGACGCCGCTGAGCACGGCCACAAAGGAGATTATCAGCCTCGGGAAGAAAGTGGGTGGCACACTTTGAGACAACATGGCTGGCACTTCGCTGAAACCGGTCGTGAGCCAGTAAGTAACAGCGCAGAGGCCTAGTAGAACCAGGCCCGTGATGGTGTCGTGGTGCTTCATAGTCCGAAAGCAGGGACCGCCTAGTCTTATTAGTCTGCTTGAATGATTCCCAGCGCGATCATGGCTGCGCGTGCGTCATTGTAGAGACGGCGAATCTGGTTGTCCCAAACTTCTCGGCCTGCGACGCTTCCAGCGTCCAGTCCGGCTCCTTCGAGATAAGCCTGAAAGGCGGGCTGCTGCATACCCTCTAAGAAACCCTGCTCGAGGGTTGCGATGTGATCTTCGGGGGTTCCGTTCAACACTAGGTAACCACGCACCGTTGAGAACACGACGTCATAGCCCAGTTCTACCGTAGTCGGCACGTCTCTGAGTATCTCAAGCCTCTCCTCTGCCATGACGGCCAGCGCACGGAAGTCGCCGCGTTCGATCTGGGCCAGGGCTTCGGTTAGATTGAGCCCTGCAGCATCGATGCTGCCGCCCATGAGATTGGTGACGATCTCACCGCCACCCGAGAAGGGTACGACGCTTAACTGAGTTTCCGCGAGCTGGGCAAGGATTGCGCCTGCGACGTGATCAACCCCACCAATCTGCGTTGTGCCCCACTTGATCGACTGTTGGCGGCCAAGCTCGATTAGCTCGGGTAGTGTTTGTATATCGCTATCGCCCCGTACCATGACGACGATTGGATCGTCCGCCGCTCGCGCGACGCCGACCAAGTCGTCGATCGATAGGGGGCCCTGGCCTCGAGCTATGGCGAAGAGGTGTGTCGGGGTGATCGCCAGTACGTTATGCCCGTCGCGTGGTCGGTTATTGACGTAGGTCATCGCCACGATGCCACCACCCCCGGTCCTGGGCAGCACGCTCATGTTAGCGTCTAGCGCTTCTCGGGCGCCCCGGACGACAGCGCGCGCTGTCGCGTCCGTCCCGCCCCCTGGTGATGCATGGGTAACCACGTCGATGGGGCGGGTCGGAAATTCTTCCTGCGCCAGGCAGGCTGCGCCGATAAGCCAAAAAAGGGTGGCCATCAGGCACGGCCCGGAGACGCTTCCGGGCGCGCCGAATCTTCTCGTTCTCATGTGGGCAACTCTAGCATGGCGCCGCTAGGCCGCATATTTCCGGGTTAAGGCCACACGGATTCGGTTGGCTATGGCCGTGGAGCACCGGGTAGCAAATCCGGGCGACGCTGGGCCCGTGGGTTAAAATAGAGGTTGATAACTTAGGGGATCGTTATGCGGAGAGTTGTCACTTTTATATTGCTCACGTGGCCGATGTGGAGCCATTCCCAGGACCGCTACCCGATCGACTGGGAAGCAGTTGGTGAGGAGGCGCTGATTCATTTCACGGCGTTGCTGCGCACGGATACCACCAACCCACCCGGCAACGAGACGGCGGTTGCTACGTATCTACGTGATGCACTCGCGGGAGATGGTATCGAAGGCCGGCTGTATGCGCTCGAGCCGGGACGCGACAATCTCGTTGCGCGCGTCCGTGGCAACGGTTCAAAGGCACCTATCCTTGTCATGGGTCACACGGACGTCGTCGGAGTCCAACGCGAGAATTGGTCCCTCGAGCCCTTCGACGCGGTGCAGCGGGATGGCTACATCTACGGTCGCGGTACCCTCGATGACAAGGACAGCGTGACGGCCGGACTGATGCTGCTGCTCATGCTCGAGCGCGAGAACATCGAGTTAGAGCGTGACGTGATCTTTCTAGCCGAGGCCGGCGAGGAGGGAACCCCCGAGGTTGGCGTCGACTTCATGGTCAACGAGCACTGGGATGAGATCGCGGCCGAATATTGCCTCGCTGAAGGCGGTGGCGCCGTGGCGAGTGAAGGCACAGTGCGCTATGTCTCCATCGCCACGACAGAAAAGTTTCCGATGCGCGTTCGGCTTCTGGCAGAGGGTACGGCGGGTCACGGGTCGGTGCCTCGAGTCGACAACGCCATATCGGCGCTGGCGCGGGCGGTTTCGAGACTATCGGACTGGCAGCCTCCCATGCGCCTTAACGATACGACTCGTGCCTATTTCGAGCGCCTCGCTACGATCAGCTCCGATGAGGATGCCCGGCGTTATCGGGCGCTTTTGGATCCGGCGCAGCAGGCGCGCATCCAGCAGTATCTCGCGGTCAACGAGCCCCACAATTACTCGCTCTTGCGGACCGGTATCAGTCCCACGATCCTGAGTGGCGGCTTCCGGAGAAATGTCATTCCTTCCGAGGCGGAGGCGACGCTGGACATCAGGGCATTGCCCGATGAGAGTCCGGAGGACTTCTATGCCGATATGGCGGCTGTGATCAACGATCCGAATGTCCAGGTAATTCCCCAGCCCATCTACCGACCGCCGGGAACCCCGTCGCCCATCGATAACGAGATGTTCGACGTCATTCAGGCGGTGAACATGCGGCTTTTCCCCGAGGCGGTGACTCTGCCCACTATGCTGACTGGGGCAACGGACATGGCACAGGTGCGAGCGGTCGGTGTGCCCTGCTACGGGTTTGGTCCGGTTCGATACGAGGAAGACCTCAGCTCAGGGGGTGGCGCCCATGGGGACGACGAGCGGATCCCGGAAGCGTCGCTACTCGGTCTGATTCAGTTCCTCTGGTACACGATACTCGGCATCGCGACCTCGTCGTAGCTAATTGGAGCGGTATTCCTGTTTTTCAGAGGAATAACGGGAATATCCGCTTTATTGTCAGTCCCCGGTGTAGCTGATCTTCCAGATGCGTCCGCCCACGTCGTCGCTGACGTAGAGGGAGCCATCCGGACCGAGTGCTAGGCCCGTCGGCCGGTGCTGCGCGTCGTTCGGACTTGTGACGGGATTGGTGCCGGCGAAGCCGTCTGCGAACACCTCCCATTCTCCCTCGGCGGGACTGTTCCTCCTCGGGACGAAGACGACGTTGTAGCCGCCTTGCTCGGCAGGTGCCCGGTTCCATGATCCGTGGAAAGCAATGAAGGCCCCTTCATGGTATCGATCGGGGAACTGCTCGCCCGAATAAAAAACAAGATCGTTGGGGGCGTAGTGGGCCGGGAAGCCCACCAAAGGGTGTTTGTAGCGTCCGGCCTCCGCTATCGTCTCACCAGCGCCGCCGAACTCGGGCGATACCATCCGCTGGTTGGTTAACGGATCCCAATAGGTGTACGGCCAGCCAAAGTCATCTCCCTGATTGACGGAATGGAACTCCTCGGCGGGAAGCTCGATCCGATCCCGCTCCGTGTAGAACTCCGGCCACAGTTCGTCCAGCTGGTCGCGCCCGTGCATCACCATATAGAGTTGGCTGTCCTGTGAGTTGTATTCGAGTGCGACGATTTGTCGGGATCCTGTCGAAAACCGCATGCCATCATTTAGCTGGTCCTGGCCCCGGTACTCACCGATGAAACGCCAGATGCCCCCGGATCGTTCGAGCTGCGGGCACGGCCGCATACCGGGCGATCCTGCCGTCCTTGTCTGTTCCTGGCAGGCGTTGGAGGGCGTGCCCGAATTCACGTAGAGGTAACCCTCGGCATCGAAGGTGATGGGTTTGGCGGTGTGCGAGGTCTGCTCGGGAAACCCGCCGACGACGAGCTCGGGCTGGGCTTTCGGAGCCAGGCCGTCATCCAACTTGATCGCGTAAATGGCTGAGGACGTGGAGAAGTAAAGTGATCCTTCGTGAATGACGAGACCGGTGTCAACATCGGTCGGTCCGAAGGCCAACCTGACATCCACGATGCCGTCACCATCGTTATCCCTGAGGGCCAGTAATCCGCCAGGGTCGTCAGTGTTTCTCAACGCAACGTAGACATCACCGTTTTCGCGAACCGCGATGTGCCGCGCCCGCCCAACGTTATCGGCGAACACGGTCGCTGAGAATCCCTCTGGGAGTAACAACCCGGCCGTTGATTCGCTCGTCTCAGACCCCTCGTCGGCACAGCCCTGCAATAGGATGAGCGAAATAGCCAGGCTTGAGATCGAAATCGACCGCACCGTAAACCTCATCTTTGTCCTCCTCGAGGATCGACTCATCTCTCGCAACGAACTTTACTGGTTTTTTCAGACATTGAAGCGAAAGTGGATCACGTCACCCTCAGCCACGATATATTCTCTGCCTTCCAATCGCGCTTCTCCTGATGCCTTCGCACCTTGTTCTCCCTGTCGGTTGATAAACGTATCAAAGGAAATAACTTCTGCTCGAATGAATCCTCTCTGAAAATCCGTATGGATCTCGCCGGCGGCATCATATGCACTGGAACCTTTGCGAATGGTCCATGCTCGGACCTCCTGTGGACCTGCGGTGTAGAAGGTCTGTAGTTCGAGCAGGTTGTACGCTGCTCTTATCATTCTGTTCAATCCTGGCTCTTTCAAACCAAGTTCTTCCAGGAATGCGCTTTGTTCGTCGATTGGCAGTTGCACGAGATCGGCTTCAAATGCTGCACTGATAGTAACCACCGGAACGTCCTCGCGTTTGGCAAAGTCGAGGACTAGGTTGAGGTGTGGGTTTTTCTGCGGCGCTGTCTCATCTAGATTGGCTACGTACATCAGCGGTTTTGCTGTGATGAGCTGGAGGCTTTGAAGAAGTGTTCTTTCGCGAGCTTGCAGTTCAATGTCCCTGACAGGGCGTCCCGCCTCGAGTTCTGTGATCACTTGCTGGAGTAGATTCCTCCAAGTGAGGGCGTCTTTCTCGTTGGTCTTGGCCTGTTTTACGGCTTTTTCGAAGCTTCGTTGCGCCGTTTCCAGATCCGCCAACAGGAGTTCCGTGTTGACAGTCTCAATGTCACCGATGGGATCGAGATTGCCTGAGACATGAGAGACGTCGTCGCTCGCAAAGCAGCGCACGACATGAGCGACCGCGTCGGTTTCTCGGATATGAGCCAGGAATTGATTGCCTAGGCCCTCCCCTTTAGATGCGCCACGCACCAGTCCAGCGATGTCGACGAATTCCACAACCGTGTGCAGGGTATGTTGTGGCTGTACGATCTGTGAAATGGCCTCCAGGCGTGCGTCGGGGACGCTAACGATCCCCACGTTAGGCTCAATGGTGCAGAAGGGATAATTCTCTGCGGGGATCCCAGCGGTGGTGAGAGAGTTGAATAGCGTCGACTTGCCCACGTTTGGCAGCCCGACGATGCTGCACTTGATCCCCATAGTCTGCCAGCCTACTCGGATCGATCAGCGTCGGCCTTCTTATAGGGGCGTGGTTCGATATCCCGGCTGTGAAGCTGGGTCTTCGCCTTTTCTGTGCCCTCATCTAGAAATACCGGTAATGCGTCCACGCCCGCAACGACTGCGCTCAGAATAGCTTCCTGATCCTCAGACGATGGTCTTTGTAGCACGTAGTTCGTGACTTGATCTCTGCGACCTGGTCCCGGGTGTCCGATCCCGAGGCGCATCCGCCAAAATTTCTTGCCTACGCATTCAACGACGTTGCGCATCCCGTTATGGCCACCATGACCCCCGTCGAACTTAAGTTGTGCGCGTCCAGGCGGGAGATCCAGTTCGTCGTACGCCAAAAGTACGTGCTCCAACGGGACCTTGTAGTACGCTGTGGCTGCTGCGACGGACCGGCCGCTGTCGTTCATGTAGGTCATGGGCTTGAGCATGCGGATGCGGTGACTGCCGACGTTGATCTCTGCAATCTCTCCGTGAAACCGATTTTCCGATCGAAACTTGCCGCTGTGGTCCCGTGCGAGTAGATCCACGAACCAGAAGCCCGCATTGTGGCGGGTGGCTAGATGTTCGGGTCCCGGATTACCAAGGCCTACGATGAGTTGGAGCGGATTTTCCATGGTGTCCCATCCTAAATGAAAGAGGCCGCCTGAAGGCGGCCTCGGGGAAAGGGTTTTCTCTGTGCCTCAGTCTTTGGATTCCTCGGTCGCTTCGCCTTCGGCGGTGTCTGCCTCGCCTTCGCCTTCCGCTGGCGCTTCGCCTTCTGCCGCCAATGCCTCGAGCTCTTCTTCTTCGAGCTCCGGCACTTCGTCTTCCTCTTCCTGTCGCGGAGGATTGATTGTGACGATGGTGGGGTCCTGATCGTGGGTCAGCGCGAGTATCTCGACGCCCTCCGGCGTCCCCAGATCCGACAGGTTCATCCGTTGGTTGAGCTCTAACTCCGAGATATCGAGTTCCAGAAACTCGGGGAGATCTCGGGGGAGACAGCTGATTTCCACGTCTGCGACGATAATCGACACTTCGCCGCCTTGCTCTTTCACACCGATGGCGTCGTCCTGTCCCGTGTAATGAATGGGGACGAGTAGCGTGATTTTCTCGTCCTCCACAACACGCTGGAAGTCCAGGTGCAATACTCGGCGTTTCGCTGGGTGGCGTTGTACGTCTTTCACTACCACCGCTTGAGTTTCTTTGCCTAGATTCAGTGTGAGAATGCTCGTTTGGAAAGCCTCCCGCTCCATCTGATGCAGCAACTTGGCGTGGTCGAGCATGACGGGCGTAGGATTTTGGCCGCCGCCGTAGAGCACGGCAGGCACCTTGCCCTGGCGGCGCAGCCGTCTGCTGTGCCCCTTACCCAGGTCGGTTCTGCTCTCTATGTCCAGCTCGAAACCAGCGCTCATCAGCTATCCCTCCTACGGGGGCGCGGGATAATAACAGGGGCGCCTAGTCTACGTACAGCGAGCTTAAAGATTCCGCATCGCTGATTCTCCGGACGCTTTCCGCCAGGAGCTCAGCCACGCTGAGTTGGCGAATTTTGCCGCACGCCGAGGCGGCATCGCTGAGAGGAATAGTGTCCGTGACTACCAGTTCGTCTAACACAGAGCCCTCGATTCGCTCGACCGCCGGCCCGGATAGTACGGGGTGGGTGATGTAGGCGACGACCCGGGTGGCACCCCGTTCCTTTAGCGTTTTCCCCGCCGCACAAAGTGTGCCTGCCGTGTCGACCAGGTCGTCGATTAACACGCAGACTTTGCCCTCGACTTGACCGATGACGTTCATGACTTGGGCCATATTCGCCTGCGGGCGGCGCTTGTCGATGATGGCTAAATCGGCGTCGTCCAGTCGTTTCGCCAAAGCTCGCGCTCGGACTACGCCGCCAACATCGGGAGACACTACGACAATGTCGGCGTATTTCTGCTTCCACGCATCGCCAAGCAGGACCGGCGAGGCGTAGACATTGTCCACCGGGATATCGAAAAACCCCTGGATCTGGTCGGCGTGCAGATCTACCGTAAGCACCCGATCGATCCCGGCCTTGCCGATCAGCTGCGCTACCAGTTTAGACGTGATCGGCACCCGGCTCGCGCGCGGACGGCGGTCCTGGCGGGCATAGCCAAAATAGGGGATCAGTGCGGTGATCCGGGCAGCAGACGCTCGTTTGCAGGCGTCCGTCATGATCAGCAGCTCCATCAGGTTCTCGCTCACCGGTGGGCAGGTTGACTGCACGAGCAAGATTTCCTTGCCGCGAACGTTCTCCATGATTTCCACGTTCGCCTCGCCATCGCTGAACCGCCCGACACTGATCTTCCCAAGCGGTATGTGTAAGTGGTGTGCGATATCCTGGGCAAGCCTAGGGTGGGCGTTGCCAGAGAAGACAGTGAGGGTTCCCGAATCCAAGCTGCTCTCCTAGTTGAACGACCCTATTTCGGTTGTGGGGTGGCTGGGGTGGCTGGGGTGGCAGGATTCGAACCTGCGGTACACGGGATCAAAACCCGCTGCCTTACCACTTGGCTACACCCCAACAACAAGTGGGTATTGTGAGGTGGTGTAGACGGTGAGTTCAAGACGACGGCCGCCAACGGTCGACCGTTACCCGCAGCTCGAGGCTGCCGTGCGTGAAATCGATGTGTCGAGGGAGCAGGAGTCCCTCTGATAGCTGATAGCTCTCATACGTCAATCGCCAGAGTCGTTGCTCTAGCGTTTGCAACGCGGGGCCGGGCCCGAGCTCCTCATCGGATGAGTACATAGGGTCGGAGAATCCCAGGAGCCAAGCATTCAGGCTCCTTACGGGTAACCACCAGCCCAGTAGCGCCGAAAGCTCGGGCTCGGGGTCGGAGAGTTCCCACGTCCTCCCCCGGGCGCGAACTGTAAGTTTTTCCGGTGGGCCAGCCACCTGGAGTATTCCTGCGCCGAGGGGGCTTCTTATGGACAGCTCTATTGAGCCCGCGGATTGATGCCACTGAAATCGGCCCTGAAAGGCGCTTTCCCCGGTATTAATTGCGATCCGCCCGTTCATCTCCCAGGCATCGACGGCTTTGAGGCGGGCCTGTCGCTGTGGGTAGCTTAGACCATCCTCGCCAACCTGTAAGTGTGCGCAGCCACCGAGCCAGGTCGAGAGCAGCGCCGGTACGAGCGCCAGCTTAGTCCCGCACATCATGGCGCGAGTCGCTGGTCCAGCTCCTGTAGGTGCGGGCTGTTCGGGTGCTCCCCCAACGATTCTCGGAGGAGTTCCCGGGCCTGATCGGCATTTCCCAGTGCCCATTGAACATCCACGATGTGCGCGGCTACTTCCGGATCAGGGAACATCTCAAACGCGCGTTTCAGGTGGGCGAGGGCTTCCTCGTAATGCCCAAGCTTGAATAACACCCAGCCCATGCTGTCGATAATTGCAGGATTGTTCGGCTCCGTTGCTAACGCTTTCTCAAGATAACCTCGTGCATCTGCATGCCTGTCCATCTCATCAGTAAGCAGATAGCCGAGGGCGTTTAGCAGCCCAGCATCATCTGGATGATCATCCACCAGGGACTCGAGCACGGTTACAGCCCTACGGAATCGGCCCTGTTCCTGGTAAATCAGCGCCTGGGCATATCGCAGGGAGGTATCGTCGGGGTAGGCGTTCAGTGCCCGACTGAGGATCCGTTCGGCTGTTCTGTGCTCCGCTGCACTGATGGCATCCTGAGCTTGGATTACGTAGAGCTGAATTTGGGCCGCACGCAGCCCTCCATCATCGGGATCTTTCTCCAGCCCATCCGACAGAAGCTGCATCGCCTCGTCTTTGCGGTCGAGCTGCACGAGAATCTCGCCCTGTCCGACCAGCATCTCGTTGTTGTAGCGGGGATTTGCGATTCCGAACTCCCGCAGGTGCTGGAGTGCGCCCTCTTGGTCATCGAGATTTGTGTACAAGAGGCGCGCGGCTCTGAGCTGTGCCTCGACGGCGTTGTTGCCTTCCGTCACGCGGGAATAGGAACGCATCGCTTGGAGCTGCTGCTCCTCCGTTTCCGCAATTCTACCGAGATAGTAAAAAGCCTCGTTCCGGTATCGCGCGTCAGCTCGCAGATCGTTGAAATGACCCTTTGCTTCCTCGAGCTGGTTCTCGGTGAGCGTTAGAAACGCTAGTGCTCGAACTGCCTCCGGCAACCCTGGATTCTCTGCCAAAACCTCATCCAGGAGCGTCTTGGCTTCAGCACCCTGTCCCGCTGAGAGTAGAAGCTCGGCGTATTCGAGCCGAACCTCCAGTGTGTCCTCCTGTTCGGCCAAGCGTGCCGCCAACGCGAGGCCCTCCTCCGTGCGTCCTGATATAACAAGATTCCGTGCATAGAGTAGTTGCGCTTCTTCCCACTCCGGGCTGAGCATTGCTGCCCGCTCCGCGCTTGTTAGTGCCGAGGTGAGGTTGTTGTCGCGCATAAATAGTCGCGCCAGGCCGTAGTGACCTTCTGCGATGTCCGGGTGGGAACCTACGAGCGCGGCTACGATGTCGGTGGCGCCGCGTTCATCTGCCTCGTTCGCCAGAACCTCGATGCTGCGCGCGAGGGCCGCGTTGGTGTTACTGGCCCCATCGATAAATGCCTCGAACTCTTTGAGCGCGCCTTCCCGGTCGGCTGAACGTAGCTTGAAGACCCCGATGTACAACCGCACGCGCGTGTTGTCCGGGCGCAGCTCTAGCCAGCGCTCTGTCGCTTGGGCACCGATCTCATCCAAGCCCAGCTGTTGAGCCAGCTCCGTGGTGAGCTCGGCCAGTCCTGGATCCTCGGCGATTAGCGACGCCGCCAGATAGTGCTCGACCGCTGTCGAGAACTCCTGCCGCTCTCGGGCGATCTCGGCCAATAAAAGGTATGAGTCGAAATCGACGCGACGGCTCGACTCCGGCATTGTTACCACGCACGCGCCGAGGAAGGCCGCACTCAGCATCAGTAGATGTTTCATCGGGCTCGACATGGGTTTAACGTCAAACTATACCTGATTGCCAGCACTCAGAGCGCCCAGCTTGTGCTAAAGCTGTGGTTCTCCGACAATTTGGCAGCCACTCGGCGTGAGCTGTTCCGCATACACACTATTGACGGGAGGCCTCCATGGAGAATCTGTTAGGCGCTCTTGGCACCCAGTTGGACCCAGCAATCATCGGGTCTTTGGTGCTGAGCTGGAGCGGCCGCGTCTTGGCGGCCCTGATCATCTTTCTAATCGGTCGTTGGGTGGCCAGGGCGCTCACGGGGTGGTTCGGCCGGGCGGTCGCCGGCGCGGAGATGGACGAAACGCTTTCCCGCTTCCTATCCAGCTTGATCTACATAGTTCTTATGGTTTTCGTGGTCCTGACTGCACTCAGTGCGTTGGGAGTGAACACGCTGAATTTCCTGGCGATCCTCGGTGCCGCCGGGCTTGCAGTCGGTCTCGCGCTCAAGGACTCGCTCGCGAATTTCGCGGCAGGCGTGATGCTCGTGCTCTTCAGACCCTTCAAGTTAGGGGATTACATCGAGGCTGCGGGGACCTCCGGCTCTGTGCAGAGTATCGGGATCTTCAACACTGTATTGAAAACCCCAGACAACCGCGTGATTACCGTACCCAACTCATTAATTCATGCCGATACGATCACGAACTACTCTACTGAGGATACACGGCGTATCGACCTCGTCATCGGTATCGGTTATGACGATGACATCGCCAGGGCCAGGGCGCTCATTCAGGGCGTTTTGAGTCAGGATGATCGGATCCTCGAAGACCCAACGCCCGCCATGTTGCTAACCGAGCTTGGTGAGAGCAGCGTCGACATAGCCGTGCGGCCGTGGGTCAAGAGCGCCGACTACTGGGCCGTGAGAAGCGATCTGCTAGAAAGAATCAAACGCGCGCTCGAACAGGCTGGCTTATCCATACCCTATCCTCAGAGGGATTTGCATATTGTGAGTGGCGACTTAGAAGGGCTCTCGTGAAGGAATCGATCAAGGAGAAGTTGGCCACCCTAGTGGAGAGGTTTGAGGAGGTGGGTTACTTGCTCAGTGATGCCGATGTCATCGCGGACCAGAATCGATTCCGCGACCTTTCCAGGGAGTATGCGCGTCTGGCTCCCCTGGTCAAAGATTTCACTGCATATCTGAAGCTTCTAGAGGATATCGACGTGGCGGAGGAATTGCGTTCCAGCGATGACCCGGAGGCGAAAACGCTAGGTGAAGAGGAGCTTGAACCGCTCTTGCGACATCGTGAAGCTCAGGAGGAGAAGCTAACGCTGCATTTGGTGCCCGTCGATCCGGACGACAATGCGAACCTCTATCTCGAGATCCGTGCTGGGACGGGAGGGGATGAGGCTGCGCTCTTCGCCGGCGATCTGTTTCGTATGTACGGGCGCTACGCGGAGCGCAACAAATGGCAGGTCGAGGTGCTGAGCGTTAGTGAAGGTGAGCATGGGGGCTATAAAGAGGTTATCAGTCGCATCGTAGGCAAGGGGGCCTATGCGAAGCTAAAGTTCGAGTCGGGTGCCCATCGCGTACAACGAGTGCCCGAGACGGAGTCTCAGGGCCGGATTCACACGTCGGCGTGCACTGTGGCAGTGTTGCCGGAGCCGGAGGACGTGGGAGATATCGATATCGATCCAAACGACCTGCGTGTCGACACCTATCGCGCGTCTGGAGCGGGCGGGCAACATGTGAACAAGACGGACTCGGCGGTTCGTCTCACGCATAGGCCCTCGGGCATCGTCGTCGAGTGTCAGGACGAGCGCTCACAGCATAAGAACCGCGCACGCGCACTGTCCTTACTGCGTGCGCGGTTGCAAGATGCTGAGGTAACCCGGCAGCAAACTGAGACAGCGGAGCGTCGACGTAATCTTGTTGGGTCTGGAGATCGGTCTGAGCGCATCCGCACATACAACTTTCCCGAGCGCCGAGTTGCGGATCACCGCATCAATCTCACCCTCTATAAACTCGGGGAGATACTGGAGGGTGGGTTGGATCAGCTCGTTGATCCGCTGACTCGAGAGCATCAAGCTGAGCGCCTCGCCGAGGTCTCTTCCTGAGGGGTCCCTATGGCTTCCACTCATGACCAAAGCGATGCGACACCCATCGGTCAACTTCTCGATTGGGGTACTCGGCTGCTTGCCTCGAGCAGTGCGAGCCCACGACTGGATGCGGAGGTGCTGATGGCCGATCTCGTGTGCTGGCCGCGCAGCACCGTGATGGCGTTTCCGGGGCGCACGCTCCCTCAAGGGATGACAGATGAATTTCGGGGATTGATCAGGCGCCGGGGGGAGGGCACGCCGTTGGCTCATCTTACCGGCCGGAGGGAGTTTTATTCGCTCGACCTGCGAGTATCGGCGGACACCCTGGTTCCCCGTCCCGAGACGGAATTGCTTGTCGACCAACTCCTAGAGCGTGTAACACTAATCGAGGCGGTCAGTATTCTGGATCTAGGTACCGGCAGTGGCGCCATCGCGCTGGCCATCAAGCGGCAGCGACCTGATGCACGTGTCGTCGCCGTTGACTGGAGCGCCGCGGCTTTGAGCGTGGCTATCGATAACGGGAATCGGCTGAAAATACAGGTGGAATGGCTTCTTTCGGACTGGTTCGAGGCGCTTGAGGGCCGGCTTTTCGATTTCATCGTCGCCAATCCGCCCTACGTTGAGCGGGGAGATCCGAGGCTGGTCAGTGGAGATCTCCGCCACGAGCCTCGCATGGCGCTGGATGGGGGTGTGGATGGACTGGATTCGATCCGAGAGATTATTGCCGGTGCGCCTCGGGTACTGGCGCCGGGAGGTACGTTGCTGCTCGAACACGGCTACGATCAGGCGCCTGCTGTCGCACGATCGTTTCGTGCTCTTGGGTTTCGCCGGATCGAGACCTACAAAGACTTGGCCGGCCAAGATCGCACCACGGTCGGGACCGTCCCATGACAGCGACGCGTTATGCGCGACACGAGACGCTGCCGGAGATCGGCGCGGAGGGACAGGCTCGAATCGGCGAGGGTCGGGTACTCATCGTAGGATTAGGTGGTCTGGGGTGTCCGGCTGCGCAATATCTCGCAGGGAGCGGGGTCGGATCCCTGGTCCTCAACGATTTCGATCGCGTGGACGAGAGTAACCTGCCTCGGCAAGTGCTTTATTCGCCTGGTGACGTAGGTGAACTGAAAGTCGAGGTTGCTCAGGAGCGGCTGGAACGCGTAAATCCCGATATTCGGATTGCCTGTTTGCCCGAGCGACTGGATCCGGAGGCGCTGCGTACTCATGTCGAACTCGCGTCCGTCGTGCTCGACGGTTCCGACAACTTCGCAACACGACTGGCTGTCAATCGTGCGACGGTACGGGCACGTGTTCCGCTCGTGACCGGAGCGGCGGTTAGGTTCGAGGGGCATTTGTCGGTCTTTCTGAACGATGGGAACGGGCCGTGCTATCGATGTCTTTATAGCGATGAAGACGAGTGGCTTGGGAATTGCCGGGGTAACGGTGTTGCCGCTCCGGTCCCGGGGGTCATCGGTACGCTGATGGCGATGGAGACGCTAAAGTTGCTTCTAGGTCTGGATTCAGCGCTCCATAATCGCTTGCATCTCTGGGACGCCAAGTGCGGTGAGTGGCGGGACGTAGCGTTGAAAATCGATCCCGAGTGTCTCGACTGCCAGGTGTCCGTATAGCGCTAGGCTGCGCCGTCCTGGTAGCCGAGGTTAGGAGACAGCCATCGTTCCGCGTCGGTGATCGTCCAGCCTTTTCGAGTTGCATAGTCTTCGACCTGATCATGGCCGATCTTGCCCACTGCAAAGTAACGCGATTCAGGATGGGAAAAGTACCAGCCGCTGACAGAGGCAGCGGGAAACATTGCAAACGTGTCCGTGAGACGGATGCCGGTGCTCGCTTCGACATCCAACAGCTTCCACAACGTGGCCTTCTCGGTGTGGTCCGGACAAGCAGGGTAGCCGGGCGCCGGTCGAATACCCTGGTATTTCTCGGCGATGAGCGCATCGGTGTTGAGCTTTTCGCCGGCTGCGTAACCCCACAGCTGCGTCCGCACCTGCTCGTGTAGCCGTTCCGCGAAGGCCTCGGCGAGTCGATCGGTCAGCGCTTTCAGCACGATGGCGCTGTAATCATCGTGCTGCGCTTCGAACCGGGCCACGTGCTCATCCAATCCTGTCCCGGTCGTCACCGCGAAGCCGCCGATAAAGTCGGCAAGCCCAACATCCCGAGGCGCAACAAAGTCAGCCAGACAGTCGTTGTGGAGATCGGCTCGTTTCCCTCGTTGTTGACGAAGATGACACGAACGCGCTAAGACCCGTTCACGGCGCTCGTTCGTATAAACCTCGATATCGTCTCCGACCGAGTTGGCTGGAAAGAAACCCACGACCCCGGAGGCTCTCACCCACTTCTCTTTGATGAGCTGCTCGAGCAGTTTCCGGGCGTCAGCATAGAGAGCTCTGGCTGCTTCTCCGGCGGTCGCATCGTCGAGTATTGCCGGGAAGCGTCCGTGGAACTCCCATGCATTGAAGAACGGCATCCAATCGATGTAGTCGACGAGATCATCCAGCGGATAGTCGTCGAAGATGCGGGGACCTAGAACATTCGGGGTTGGTGGCGCGTACTCGGTCCAGTCCGGTGTCAGCCTGTTTGTACGCGCCTGAGACAAGGTGAGCTTCGGGGACTCGCTTCGTCGGCGTTGGTGACGAGTCCGACGATCCGAATGCTCTGTTTCGAGTTGTTTCGAGAAGGTCTCGTGTCTTTCACCTGTCAAGGTTTGCGCGATGCCGACCGATCGCGACGCATCCTTGACGTAAACAACTGTTCCATCATAAGCGGGGTCGATCTTGACGCTAGTGTGGGCAGGGGAAGTTGTTGCGCCACCGATCAGCAGAGGCAACGAAAAGCCCTGGCGCTGCATCTCGCTAGCAACATGTACCATCTCATCCAGTGATGGCGTTATTAGTCCAGAGAGTCCTATCAGGTCCGCACCAACCTCCTTTGCCTTGCTTAGAATTTTTTCTGCCGACACCATCACACCCAGATCGATAACTTCGAAGTTGTTGCACTGGAGCACGACGCCGACGATGTTCTTGCCAATGTCGTGGACGTCTCCTTTGACTGTTGCGATCACCATCCTGACTTTTGTGGATGACCCTGCCTTGTCTTCCTCGATGTAAGGCACCAGGTGCGCCACGGATCTCTTCATAACGCGAGCCGACTTGACGACCTGAGGAAGGAACATCTTGCCGGCGCCAAACAGGTCACCGACTACGTTCATCCCATCCATCAAGGGACCTTCAATGACGTCCAGAGGGCGTTCCGCGCAAAGCCGCGCTTCCTCCGTATCCTCGATCACGAAGGTGTCGATTCCCTGAACGAGAGCGTGTTCGAGCCGCTTGGCAATGGGCCAGCCACGCCATTCCTCGGCCTCCTTTTCGGTCACCTGCTTGTTTTGGCCACGGAACCGATCTGCCAGATCGACCAGTTTCTCCGTAGCGTCGCTGCGCCGGTTGAGAATTACGTCTTCGGTAGCGGTTCTCAGGTCCCCAGGAATATCCTGATAGATAGAGAGCTGCTCTGCATTGACGATGCCCATATCCATGCCTGCGGCGATCGCGTGATAGAGGAAAGTAGAGTGCATCGCCTCGCGCACGAGGTTGTTGCCGCGGAACGAGAAAGAAACGTTGCTGACGCCCCCGCTCACCAATGCGTGCGGGAGTTCCGATTTTATCCGGCGAGTGGCCTCGATAAACGTCAGGCCGTACGCATTGTGTTCCTCGATTCCGGTTGCGACGGCGAAAATATTCGGATCGAAGATAATGTCCTCGGGTGGGAATTCGATTTCGTTTACGAGTAGCTTGTATGAACGCTTGCAAATCTCCACTTTTCGTTCGGCAGTATCGGCTTGGCCCTCCTCGTCAAAAGCCATCACGATCACGGCCGCTCCATAACGAAGGATTTCCTGTGCCTGATGCAGGAAGAGCGTCTCGCCTTCCTTGAGACTTATGGAATTCACGACGCCCTTACCTTGCACACATCTTAGGCCAGCTTCGATCACTGACCATTTAGAGGAATCGATCATGATCGGTACGCGTGCGATGTCAGGCTCGGAAGCCACCAGCTTCAAGAATCTGTCCATCGCCGCCTCCGATTCCAGCATTCCCTCGTCCATATTGACGTCGATGATCTGCGCACCATTTTCGACCTGATTGCGCGCGACGTTCAGCGCCTCGCCGTAATTATCTGCCTCGATGAGTTTCTTGAAGCGTGCGGAACCCGTGACGTTCGTTCGTTCGCCAACGTTCACAAAAAGGCTATCCGGACTTATCTTGAACGGCTCCAACCCCGAGAGCCGGGTCACTCTTGGGAGTTGCGACTTAGCTCGTGGCGCGTAGCAGGAGACGGCTTCGGCAATCGCAGAAATGTGCTCAGGAGTCGTGCCGCAGCATCCGCCTGCGACGTTTAGCCAGCCCTTCGCCGCGAACTCGCCAATTACCTCGGCCATCTGTTGCGGTGTGTCCTCGTACTCCCCGAACTCATTGGGCAGCCCGGCGTTGGGATACACGCTAACGAAAAATTCTGAGAGCCCAGCGAGTTCCTCGATGTACGGTCTGAGCTCCGTGGCGCCCAGTGCGCAGTTCAACCCGATTAGGAGAGGCTTCACATGGCGCACGGAGTTGTAGAAGGCCTCGAGCGTTTGGCCGGACAGCGTGCGACCTGAAGCATCGGTGATGGTACCGGAGATGATCACCGGCACGTTCAGTCCTTTCTCATCGCCAAGGCGTGCGATCGCATATAGGGCGGCTTTGGCATTGAGAGTGTCAAAGATCGTTTCTACCAAGAGCAGGTCAACCCCGCCCTCGATGAGCGATTCGGCTGCCTCGCTGTACGTATCGACAAGCTGTTCGAAACTGATGTTTCTCGAGCCGGGATCGTTGACGTCAGGAGAAATCGAACAGGTCCGATTCGTTGGGCCGAGCGCGCCCGCGACAAAATGTGGTGCGCCGCTATCGGCCGTTGCGGTATCTGCAGCCTCCCGGGCCAGTCGTGCCGCGGCCCTGTTCAGCTCGCGAACGAGGCCTTCCATTCCGTAATCTGCTTGGGAGGGGGCCGTTGAGTTGAACGTGTTCGTGGTGATGATGTCCGCGCCCGCCGCGAGGAACCGCCGGTGAATTTTCGAGATCTGTTGCGGTTGTGAAATCGAGAGCAGATCGTTGTTCCCCTTGAGATCCATTGGCCAATCCGAAAAACGTTTGCCCCTGAAGTTCGCTTCACTCAGCTGCAACTCCTGGATACTCGTGCCAAGGGCGCCGTCGAGAATGACAATTCGCTCGCTCAAAAGGTTCCGGAGTTGTCCGTCGCGAGGGTTCAAACGAGGATCCCCTTTGCTTGTTCGATCGGCCTGAGCCCGAGCGCGTGACAGATTGCGTAAGTCAGCTCGGCCCTGTTGAGAGTATAGAAATGAAACTCATCAACTCCATGACGCCGCAGTTCGTCTACCTGCTCGATGGCAACGCTCGCGGCGATCATCCGTTGAGTCTCCGGATCATTATCAAGGCCCGAGAAACGCTCGTGGAGGCGCGCCGGGATACTCGCGCCGCAGTCCTTCGCGAACTTGAGTAGTCTATGGAAATTGGTGATCGGGAGTATTCCCGGAACGATGGGCACCTCCAACCCGGTTGCATGGCAGCGGTCCCTGAAACGCAGGTACGCTTCAGTCTCGAAGAAAAACTGAGTGATCGCGCGCGAGGCTCCCGCGTCTACCTTTCTTTTCAGGTTTTCCAGGTCCGCGTCTGCGCTCGCCGCTTCCGGATGAACTTCTGGGTATGCGGCAACCGAGATATCGAACTCACCCACCTCGAGCAGCCCTTTCACCAGGTCGGACGCATAGTCGAACCCCCCCTCACAGGGGACATAGGTCTTTGTACCCTTTGGGGGGTCCCCGCGGAGAGCGACCATGTCTCCGATGCCATTCTTCCAATAGGTGTTAGCTACGGCTAGGACTTCTTCACGACGTGCGCCGACGCAGGTCAGATGAGGAGCGCATCTCAGTGTGGTTTCCGCTCGTATCCGCTCTACCACCTGATGAGTCCGGTCTCTGGTCGAGCCGTCGGCGCCATAAGTCACTGAGACGAACCGTGGTCTAAGGGGCTCCAGCCGTTGGATGGAACGCCAGAGCGTTTCAGTCATCTTTTCGTTGGCCGGCGGAAAGAACTCGAACGAGACTTGAATCTTGTTGCTCATTGTTCGGGTATGCCCTTTTTGCGTGCCTGCTCTAGGCGACCTGAGACTGAGGTTTCGGAGGTCGCGTCGCAATCACCACGATTGCAGTGCCTCTGGCAGTTCGCCGCAGGTCGAGCAGTGCTAATCCAGCGTCCCCGATACACTCGGCGAGCTTGGCGTCATCTGTGGTGGGGCCAGCCGTCTCCACGATTAGCAGATGTCCTGCATCCCGAATAACTCGTGCTGCCTCACGAACAGCCTCGGTCGGGTCGTTTGCAGCGCCCAGCACCCGGTCCATGGTGACAATGTCAAAGTGCCCTTCGGGGAAACTCAGGTCGTACATATCCCCTGCCTGGACCGTGCAGTTGGCGAGGCCTTGGGAAAGCACGGTGGCGCGTGCCACGAGCCGCATTTCTCGAGACTGGTCGATCGCAACCGCTCTCCGTGAGCGAGCCGCGAGCAGACCGAGCATGCTCCCTGTACCTGTGCCAATATCCAGCAGATCGCCGAGTTGAACTCCGACCTGTCTCTCCGGCAGATGCGCTCGTAATAAACTTTCCACGGCGGTCCCAACTTCCTCGATCTCGGTTGGGCCGAGCGGTTTTACCCCCATATGGGTCAGCAGCTCTTCGGCTCGGGCCTGTCGAGCATCTAGGATGGCCGTGAGCCGCTCCCGATCTCTCGTGGCTAAGCGGTTACCCAGCGGGAGGTTCCCGAGCACTTCCTGCACGAGGGCACGGCGGTCATCATCAATCGTAGTCCGGTAATAGACCTCGTTCTGATCCCGGGTCCGCTTTAGAATGCGGGCCTCGCAGAGGAGCTTCAGGTGGCGGGACACGCGAGGTTGGCTCAGACCAGTGACCTGAGTGATCTCTCGGACGGACAGTTCTCCCTGGTTTAGGGCGGTTAGCAGCCGCAGCCGCGTCGGGTCCCCGAGGACCCGCAGGAGATCGGTTAGTGATTCGACGCTCTTCATATAAATATAAGAATATAACGATATTCTTATATATCAGCCTGATATCTAGTTGTCAAAGCAGCGGAACCCATTTTCTAGGCTCGAGGTGTTTGACCCGTCTATCTTCAGTCTCTGAGTTTCTTTCGCAGGAGTTCGTTGACCTGCTGAGGATTAGCCTTACCTTGGGAGGTCTTCATTATCTGTCCAACCAGGAAACCGATGACTTTTTCCTTGCCCCTCCTGAACTGTTCCACTTGATCGGGATTCCCGGCGATGACCTCGTCGACCATAGTTTCGATAGCACTGATGTCGGTGATTTGTTTGAGGCCGCGTTTCTCAATCACAGAGTCGACGTTGCCAGAGTCACCCGCGTGCCAGAGATCGTCGAATACGATATTCGCTGCGCTGCTCGACACAGTATCGTCCTCGATCTTGGCGGCGAGCTCGCCGATAGTTTCTGGAGTCACCCTAGAGTTTTCGATTTTCAATCCGTCCCTATTAAGAGCGGCGGTTAGTTCACGTTGAATCAGGTTGGCGATTCTCTTTGGTGAGACGTTGGGTTGGGAGGAGACGGCTTGTTCAAAGTAATCGCCGGTTTCGCGTGTGGCCGTGAGTTCGGCCGCCACGGCTTCGGAAAGACCGTATTCGTTTACGAAGCGTTTTCTCTTTGCTTCTGGTAGTTCGGGTAGCTCGCTACGCAGCCGTTCGATCAATCCCTCTTCGATGATTACGGGAAGAAGGTCCGGGTCGGGAAAGTATCGGTAATCGTTCGCCTCTTCCTTGCTACGCATGGCCCGCGTGTCGTTCTTATCGGCATCGTACAAGCGGGTTTCCTGGATAACTTCTCCGTCATCCTCCAACACCTCTATCTGTCGTTCGATTTCCACCTGGATGGCTTTTTCGACGAACCTGAAGGAGTTCAGGTTTTTTAGCTCAGTGCGGGTGCCGAGCTTGGTTTGTCCTCGGATCCTAATCGAGACGTTTGCGTCGCAACGAAACGAACCTTCCTGCATGTTGCCGTCCGAGATGCCGAGGTAACGCACCAGCGTGTGGATCGTGCGCATGTAGGTTCCTGCCTCTTCTGCCGAGCGCAAATCAGGCTCCGAGACGATCTCCAGCAGTGGTGTACCGGCCCGGTTCAGGTCGATGCCGCTGAGGCCATGAAAGTTTTCATGCAGTGACTTGCCAGCGTCCTCCTCCAAGTGAGCGCGCGTGATACCGATTCGCTTGACCTCGCCTTCCTCAAGCACGATATCCAAGTGCCCACCTTTGACGATGGGCAGCTCGTACTGAGATATCTGGTATCCCTTGGGTAAGTCGGGATAGAAGTAGTTCTTCCGTGCGAAGACCGAGCGATGCGAGATCTCACAGTCTGTTGCCAACCCGAACTTGATGGCCATGCATACGGCGTCACGGTTCAGCACCGGCAGTACGCCGGGGTAACCGAGATCAACCAGATTGGCCTGCGTGTTCGGCTCGGCCCCATAGCGGGTTGCGCTGCCCGAGAAGATCTTGCTCGCTGTGGCGAGTTGGGCATGAATCTCCAGTCCGATGACGGTTTCCCAGTCCACTAGTTTGCGTAACCCGGTGGCACGAGCGTGTGCCAGTCGGTCTCCTTTTGAAAATAGTGAGCCGCTTTCAGTAGCCTATCTTCACTGAGATGAGGTCCGATCAGCTGCAATCCAACTGGCAGGCTGTCCACCAGTCCACATGGCATCGAGAGGGCCGGCAGCCCCGCGAGATTTGCCCCGATCGTATAGATGTCGTTGAGGTACATCTGGATGGGGTCGCCGGTTTTTTGATTGATACCAAACGCTGGTGTTGGCGTCGTTGGACCAGCAATGAGGTCGACGCTCTCGAACGCGCGGGCGAAGTCCTGGCTGATTAGCTGGCGAACTTTTTGAGCTTGCAGGTAGTATGCGTCGTAATAGCCTGCGGACAGTACGTAGGTACCCGTCAGAATCCTTCGCTTGACCTCTGCGCCAAACCCCTCGCCTCGAGTACGCATATAGAACTCCGTGAGGTCTTCGATCCCCTCCGCGCGATAGCCAAAACGGACGCCGTCGAATCGAGAGAGGTTGGAAGACGCCTCGGCCGGCGCGACGACATAGTAGGCAGGTACCGAGAGGTGGACATTCTCCAGGTGTATGTCTTTTATCGTCGCTCCCAAGCCCTCAAAGACCGATAGGGCGTCGCGGACAGTTTGCGCGTTGTCCGAGTCCAGTCCGTCGTCAAAAAAATTGTCTGGGACGCCTAGGGTGATGTTCTCCCAGGGACTCCCTAGAGCCTTTGAGAAGTCAGGTACTGGCTCGGGCAGCGCGGTGGAATCGCGCTCGTCGTTGCCCGACATGATCTGCAGCATAAGCGCCGCGTCTTCGGCAGTCCTGGTGAGGGTCCCCGCCTGATCGAGGCTTGATGCGAACGCGACCATTCCGTACCGGGATACTCGACCGTAGGTCGGTTTGACGCCGGTGACTCCGGTCAAAGCGGCTGGCTGGCGGATCGAGCCGCCGGTGTCGGTGCCCGTCGCACCACAGACCAGCCGTGCGGCAACCGCAGCCGCGGACCCGCCAGAGGATCCGCCGGGCACCCTGTCTCGATCCCAGGGGTTATGCACAGGCCCGTAGTAGCTCGTTTCGTTCGACGAGCCCATCGCAAACTCATCCATATTGGTCTTGCCCAACATGATGGCCCCCGCTTGCTTGAGTTTGGCGACTGCGGTGGCGTCATAGGGCGAGATAAAGTTATCGAGCATCCGTGAGCCACAGGATGTCTTCACCCCCTCCGTACAAAAAATATCCTTGTGCGCGATCGGGATGCCCGTCAACGGAGTCGCCTTGCTGGTGGCTAGGCGGGCATCGGCTGCATCGGCTTGGGACAGTGCTTCGTCCTGGGTCACCGTTATAAAGGCATTTAGGTCGGCATCCAGGCGCGCGATACGGCTCAGGAAATGCTCCGTCAGCTCTCTGGACGAAACCCGGCGGTCTTGGAGCGCTTGGGACAGCTGCGCAATGGTTGCTTCGTGCATGCTTGCGGTGTTGGCAATCCTGGACCGGTGTCCTCGGGTGGGTTCGTTTAGTCGACGGCTACTCTATGACCTTGGGCACTAGATAGAGATCTCGCTCCACCAGTGGCGCGTTCTTTTGATGATGCTCGTGCTCATCGCTTTCCGTCACCTCATCCTTCCGCAGCCGTTGAGCCTGTTCCAGGGGATGGGCCATGGGGATGACGCCAGTGGCGTCGGTTGCCTGCAATTGGTTGATTAGGGTAACAATATCGGACAGCTTGGCAGCCACGTCTGGCATCTCCTCTGGAGTGAGCTCCAGGCGGGCCAGCAGACACAGCTTTTCGACGTCATGGCGGCTGAGCGGCACAGTGCGGGACTCGAGGGTCGGGGTGATGGTCGGAAACTATACACGTCACCTTGCCCATTGTCCTACCCGTTGCTAAAGTCGTCGTTTGTTTCCAAATCTCTGCCTTGGCGCTCAATGTTAAAGAGCTTTCTCGGTTACTTTTCAAACGATTTGTCCATCGATCTGGGTACCGCGAATACCCTGATCTCTGTACGTGGCCGCGGCATAGTCCTTAACGAACCCTCCGTGGTAGCGATTCGTGAGGAAACCGGTCGCGGCGGGAAGGTTCTGGAGGCGGTGGGCATGGATGCGAAGAACATGCTTGGCCGCACCCCTGGGAACATCACGGCCATTAGACCCTTGAAGGACGGCGTGATCGCGGATTTCGACGTCACAGAGAAGATGCTCCAGTACTTTATCAAGAAGGCCCATGGCTCTCGGTACTTCAGGCCGAGCCCCCGGGTCCTTGTCTGCGTGCCCTATGGCTCCACCCAGGTTGAGCGTCGCGCGATCCGCGAATCTGCCGAAGGAGCGGGGGCCCGGAAGGTTTACTTAGTGGACGAGCCCATGGCGGCGGCCATCGGTGCCGGGATGCCCGTACACGAGGCCCGCGGCTCCATGGTGCTGGATATCGGCGGCGGGACCTCGGAGGTTGCAGTAATCTCTCTTAACGGCATCGTCTACGCCGCCTCCGTGCGCATTGGAGGGGACCGTTTCGACGAGGCGATCATCAATTATGTGCGGCGAAACTACGGCATCCTCATCGGGGAGGCGACGGCGGAGCGTATCAAGCAGGAAGTGGGCTCCGCCTACCCCCGACGGGAGGTCAAGGAGGTCTCGGTGAAGGGGCGCAACCTTTCGGAAGGCATTCCTCGTAGCTTCAGTTTGAACAGCAACGAGATCCTTGAGGCCCTTCAGGAACCGTTGCAGGGAATCGTGGGTGCCGTTAAGGCGGCGCTGGAACAGACACCACCCGAGTTGGGTGCGGATGTTGCGGAACGGGGGATCGTCCTGACCGGTGGCGGGGCGTTGATGACAGACCTCGACAAACTTATCGCAGTGGAGACTGGTTTGCCGGTCGTAGTAGCCGATGAACCACTAACCTGCGTGGCGCGAGGCGGCGGGCGCGTACTAGAGTTACTGGACGAGTACGGCCCATCGATCTCTGCCGTAGAGTAAGGTCTCCACGGCGCTGACCCATGAGTAGGAGTGAGCGCAGACCATGAATGTCCCGGGAGGAACCGGTGGCGGACGAGCAGCGACCTCGTTGGGCGCGCGGTTTCTGTTGCTCTCGGTTGTGAGTCTGGCCCTGATGGTCCTGGACCACAGGGACGATCATCTCTCCAGACTGCGCCAAGCCTTCTCCGTGTTGGTCTACCCGATCCAAATGTCGGTCAACCTACCTTTCAAGACCTGGCAATGGGCGAGCACATCGCTTGCCGACCGTGCGGCGCTCCTCAGTGAGAACGCCGAGCTTAAGGCCGAGCAACTAAGCTATAACGTGCGCCTACAACGCATGGCCGCGCTGGAAGCCGAGAACACCCGTCTGCGGGCTATCCTGGACTCCAGCGCCCGAGTGGGTGATCGTGTGCTCGTCGCCCAGATCCTTGCAGTGGATCTAGATCCTTACCGACAACGGTTTTGGATCAATCGAGGGCTCGGAGACGGCGTCTTCGTCGGCCAAGCCCTTCTGGACGCCAACGGCGTCGCGGGGCAGATCGTTCGCGTGGAGGCCTTCACCTCCGAAGCCGTCCTCATCAGCGATGCCGATCACGCCGTCCCGGTCTCGGTCAATCGGAACGGGCTACGCACGATCGTGGTGGGGACGGGTGACAGTGGTCGTCTCAGTCTGCCGTATCTGACTAACAGCGCAGACATCGTGCCCGGGGATCTCCTCGTCTCCTCGGGTCTTGGCGGGGTTTTTCCCTCGGGTTACCCGGTAGGCTGGGTGCTGGACGTTCACCGCCGGCCGGGGCAATCGTTCGCAGAGGTCATCGCTGAGCCTGCCGCCGAGTTAGACCGAGACCGTGAGGTTTTGTTGGTTTGGACGCCCGAGGATATCGAGCAGAAAGAGGAGCCCACTAGTCTCGCCGAGGCCGAGCAATGAGAGATCCAGATACTGATTGGGTCTTGCCGATTTCTTCGTTCATCCTGGCTCTGGTGTTGGCCGTTATCCCATTGCCGGAGGCTGTTGCGGCCTTTCGACCCGACTGGGTTCCGCTCGTCATGATTTATTGGGCGCTTGCCTCGCCTGAGCGATTTGGTTTACTGACTGCGTTGTGCCTTGGTCTGGCACTGGACTCACTGTCCGGAGCCCTCCTTGGGCAGCACGCGATCGCAATGCTAGTGGTCGTTTACCTCAGCCTGAGATTCCATCTCCGCATCCGCGTGTTCCCTATCTGGCAGATGGCTATGACCGTTTTTGTCATGCTTGCGATTCACGAGTTTCTGCTGTTTTGGGTTGACGGGGTGGTGGGGCGGAGCGTGCCCTACATCGAGCGGTGGGCGTCGGTGTTGACCGGTGCCTTGGTGTGGCCGTTGGTTCTCGGGATCCTCGATCGGGTGCGCCAGCCCAATCAGGCGCGAGTCTGAGCATGAATGCTTCGGTTCCACTGAAGGATCACTGGAAGGAGCAGAAGCTTTTCCTGTCAAGGCTCATCGCCGCCGGCGTGATTATCTTGACGCTGACGGGAGTGCTGATATGGCGTCTGTTCCAGCTGCAGGTCGTCGAGTATCAGGTTTTCTCGGAGCTTTCTCAGGGTAACCGGCTCAGGATCGAGCCCTTGCCGCCGACGCGGGGTTTGATTTTTGACCGTAACGGCACCGTGCTGGCAGAAAATCGACCGGCCTGGGAGCTCATCATCACGCCAGAGCAGATCACGAACCTGGAAGATAGTCTGCGCAGTCTGGAGGGGCTGGGTCTCGTTGATCCCGCCGAGCATGAGAGCCTGTTCGAATTGATCAGGTCGTATCGCGGCTTTGAGCGCGTGAAGCTCGTGAATCTTACTGAGACCCAGGCTGCCCGTTTCGCTGTCAGGCGACACCACTTTCCGGGAGTCGACATTCAGGAAGGGTTGATTCGCTACTACCCGTTCGGCGAGCTCACGGGTCACGCTATCGGCTATCTGGCAAGCATTAGTCCCGCCGAGCTCCAGCGAATCAATCGCAGTGACTACGCGGCGACTTCACTCATCGGTAAAAGCGGCATTGAGCGAAGCTACGAGGACACGTTGCACGGCAGCGTTGGGTACCGGCAGCAGGTCGTCAACGCCCAGGGACGTGTGCTGCTGGATCCCGCCATGCCCGCCAGTGTGGCACCCATATCCGAGTCCTCCCAGGGAAGTCTCGAAACACGATGGCCCGTCCCCGGTGACAACATCGTTCTCGGTCTCGATATTCGCTTGCAAACAGTTGCCCATGAGGCCTTGGAAGGGCAGAGGGGGGCGGCGGTCGCGATCGAACCGTCGACGGGCGATGTCCTTGCTCTGGTAAGTACCCCTGCATTTGATCCCAACCGTTTTTCTGTAGGGTTGAGCCGCGCTGAGTTCCAGATGCTCAATTCAGACCCCGACGAGCCGCTTTTTCACCGGGCGCTCGCTGGGCGCTATCCACCCGGTTCTACGATCAAGCCGTTCCTGGGACTCGCCGCGCTCCATCACGACGTCTTGGAGCCGGAGCGGCGCGCTATGTGCTACGGGCACTTCGTCTTGCCAGGTAATTCGCATCGGTACCGAGACTGGAAGCCCCAAGGCCACGGATTGATGGATCTGCACGAGAGCATCGTCCAGTCCTGTGACGTTTATTTCTATCAGCTCGCCGTGAGTCTAGGGATCGATTACATGGGTCCGTTCCTGAGGGAATTCGGTTTTGGAGCCCGCACTGGGATCGATATCAGTGGCGAGAACGCTGGCCTAGTGCCTTCTCGGGAGTGGAAGCGCAGCCAATTCTCCCGACGTGAAGATCAGGTTTGGTTTCCTGGGGAGACCGTAATCACGGGTATCGGCCAGGGTTTTACGCTGGTGACGCCGCTGCAGCTGGCGCATGCGACGGCGACAATGGCGTCGTCGGGGAAGCGATTGCAGCCGCGCCTTGTCATCGCCACCGAGAATAGCACCACCGGTGAGGTGGTCGACTCCGCCCCTGCCATGCTGGAGGTCCTCGGCGATATCGATCCGTTGCATTGGGAGCGGATAGGCGGGGCGATGATCGGGGTCACCGAGGAGTCGCAGGGAACGGGTCGAATTGCGATGCGCGACGCGCCCTACACCGTTGCAGGCAAGACGGGGACGGCACAGGTCTTCTCGATCGGCCAGGATGAGGAGTACGAGGCCGAGGAGATCGACGAACGCCTCAGGGACCACGGGTTATTCATAGCCTATGCGCCTGCGGAGAATCCCACGATAGCGGTCGCCGTGGTCGTGGAGAACGTTGGCGGTGGCAGTGCCGGAGCCGCCCCGGTGGCGAGAAAGATCCTAGACGCTTACTTGGTGGGGGAGATGGATGTCGACGAGCAGCTTTGAGCTTGGTGTCGGCCCCGCTGCGGCGCTAAGGTCTCTGCGCCTTCGGGGGATCGTAATGGACGTTCCCATCGTGTTGACGACCTTTGCGATCTGTGGGCTGGGCTTCGTGGTGCTATATAGCGCGGTGGGCGAGAGTTCCTCGCTGATGATACGCCAGGCCATTCGCTTTGCGGTGGCGATGCTGGTCTTCGGTCTCGTGGCCCAAGTCTCGCCCAGGACATTGCGCATGTGGTCTCCGTGGATCTTCTGCGTCACGCTTGTGTTGTTGGGTTTAGTGATGGTTAACGGAGTAATGGGCGGTGGCGCTCAGCGCTGGTTGGACCTTGGCATCTTTCGATTCCAGCCCTCCGAAATTATGAAAATCTCCGTGCCGATGATGGTGGCCTGGTTTCTGCACGAGCGCACGCTCCCGCCGACCTTCGGGCAGGTACTGGTCTTGTTGCTGATCTTCTGTGTGCCTGCGTTCTTGATTGCCCGACAACCGGATCTGGGTACGGCACTCCTCGTTATGGCCTCCGGGGGACTGACCGTGATTCTCGCAGGTCTGAGCCTGAGATTGATCGCTATTCTCGGTGTGTTCGCACTGAGTGCCATCCCGATTCTTTGGCACTACATGCTGGATTACCAACGTTCCCGAGTGGTGGCGTTTCTCAATCCTGAATCCGACCCGCTGGGAGCCGGCTACAACATCATTCAGTCGAAAATAGCGCTCGGTTCGGGCGGGCTCTTTGGAAAGGGGTGGTTGAACGGAACTCAAGCTCATCTGGAGTTCCTTCCCGAACGATCTACCGACTTTATATTCGCCGTCATGGGAGAAGAACTCGGGTTGCTTGGGCTGTTGCTCCTGCTTGGGCTTTACCTCCTCCTGGTTGGCAGGGGTCTATACATCGCGGCGCAGGCGCAGGACACGTTCTCGCGGTTGCTGGCAGGTGGGTTGAGCCTAACTTTTTTCGTTTATGTGTTCGTTAACGCGGGAATGGTCTGTGGGCTGCTGCCCATTGTCGGTGTCCCCTTACCGCTCGTCAGCGCTGGAGGTACTTCTATGGTCACCCTGATGGCGGGTTTCGGTATCCTCGCCGCGATTCACGGTAATCGGAGACTCTTGGTGTCATGAAGACCTTCGTCCGTTACTTTGTTGTGTTAGTTCCCCTGATCGTTTTCTCGATCGGCCATGCCGTGGAGGTCGACCAGGGGGCCGTACAGGAGGCGAAGGCGGCTTTCTTGGACAGAATGGTCGCAACGCACGGACTCGATCGAGCTGAGCTAACCAGGATTTTGGACGACGCTGAAATCGACGAGCAGATTCTGGAGACGATATCTCGTCCGGCGGAGCGAGTCCTGCCTTGGCATGAGTACCGCGCGATCTTTTTGAATGAGACGCGCATCAGCGGGGGCGTGGAGTTTTGGAATACCCACGCGGATGAAATACGAAACGCGAGCGAAGCCTATAGTGTCGCTCCCGAACTCTTAGTAGCCATCCTCGGCGTCGAGACTTACTACGGTCGCCGGATGGGCAGCTTTCGCGTGATCGATTCCCTCGCGACTCTTGCGTTCGCATATCCACCACGGTCGGAATTTTTCACCTCGGAATTGGAGGCCTTCTTCCTTTTGGTTGTAGAGGAGGGCATCGATGCAGAGCAGGTTCTGGGATCCTATGCTGGCGCGATGGGTGCGGGCCAGTTCATATCATCCAGCTATCGCGCCTATGCGGTGGACGGCAACGATGACGGCCGAAGAGATCTCTGGGGTGATTGGCAGGACGTTCTCGCCAGCGTCGCGAACTACTTCAGCGCGCACGGTTGGCGTCGAGATAAGCCGGTCGTCAGTCGTGCTAGCCTCTCTCAGACCTGGTCGGGTCCTGAGCCAACGAGCAGCATGAATCTAGAGCAGACCGTTTCAGCACTCAGCGATGCCGGATATATTTTCTCCACCGAGCAGCCAGGGGAAGCGCCGGCGACGGTGCTTTCCTTGGAAGGTCAAGGCCAGCAGGAGTACTGGGTCGGCTACCACAACTTCCACGTGATTACCCGCTACAACCGCAGCGTCATGTACGCCCTCGCCGTCTACCAGCTCGGGCAGGCCATTCTTGCTGGATACGAACGTGGGCCAGTTGAGGCTCCCTCGGAGGGTGGGGAATGAGGCACCGTACAATGCGATTACCGTGCTCGTTACCCTTGCTGATGTGGGCAGCCCCGGTTGCCTTAGTGGCTTTATCGGGTTGCGCGCCCAATCCCGTTGAGCCGGCAAGCCAGCCCGTAAGCGGGGGTACCGTCATCAATCCACCACGAAGCGCGAGGGGTAACCCACCCTTCTACGACGTTCTCGGTCAGCGCTACTATGTCAGTGAGTCCAGCGAAGGATACCGCCAGGAGGGAATCGCATCCTGGTACGGACAGGAGTTTCATGGGCTGCCGACTTCCAGCGGCGAGACCTACGATATGCACGCGATGACGGCGGCCCACACAACCCTACCCATACCCACGTGGGTTGAGGTAACTCACCTGGACAATGGAAAGCGGGTGATCTTAAAGGTGAATGACCGCGGCCCGTTCTTGCACAGTCGCATCATCGATCTTTCCTACGGTGCGGCTCAAGCGCTGGATATGGTGAACGAGGGAACCGCCCGGGTAGAGGTGCGAGCCCTCGGAGCGGTCGGGCGTGCTGTCCCCGGTGTGGAGCGCTCAATGGAGCAGATTTACATACAGGTGGGGGCGTTTGCTCAACGCCCGAATGCTAGGGTACTGGCCGATAGGCTTGAAGCTGCAGGTTATGCGCTTGTCGGCATTGATTTCGACTTGAGCCAGACACCCGCTTTGTATCGCGTTCGTATTGGGCCGTTCGCCCGCTCAGACAACATTGCTGATGTCGTGGATGACCTCTCTGCTGCAGGTGTGAGCGGGACCTATCTAATCGTAGAACAGTGAGCATCAAGTAGAATACGCTTCCGATGGAAGCTAGTTCGATCAGGAGATTACTGATGATTCGAGCCTGGGTTCTTCTAGCGCTGTTGTTACCGCTGAGCGTATTGGCACAGGGTGTCCCTATTCCTGCACCTCCTCAATTGGGAGCGAATAGCTATATTCTGATGGATTTCTCCACGGGCCACGTGATTGCAGAAACGTCGCCTGACGAGATACTGGATCCCGCTAGTCTCACGAAGCTGATGACGGCCTACGCGGGCTTTAAGGCGCTGGGTCAAGGACAGGTTAGCTTGGACGATCAGGTCTACGTCAGCGAAAAGGCCTGGAGAACGGACGGATCCCGGATGTTCATAGAAGTTGGCACCTACGTGTCCCTTGAAGATCTTTTCCGAGGCATGATCATTCAATCGGGCAACGACGCGAGCGTTGCATTAGCGGAGCACGTTGCAGGATCGGAGGAAGCGTTTGTCGGCCTGATGAACCAGCACGCTGAAGCGTTGGGTATGACCTCGAGTTCCTTTCGTAACAGCACTGGTCTACCCGAGGCGGACCATTACATGACAGCCCGGGATACAGTGGTTCTTGCGCGGGCAATCATCTCGGAATTTCCTGATTACTACTCCTGGTATTCTGAACGCGACTTTACCTATAACGAAATTACGCAGCACAATCGAAACGCTCTTCTATGGCGAGACCCGTCGGTCGATGGATTGAAGACCGGCTACACTGCAGCGGCGGGTTACTGTCTGGTCACTTCCGCCGAACGATCGGGCATGCGGCTTATCTCCGTAGTCATGGGAATGGATAGTCCCGAAGCACGAGTCTCTGCCAGTCAGGCACTCCTGAATTATGGTTTCCGCTTCTACGAAACGCACAAGCTCTACACTGGTGGTGAAGAGATCACCAATGCTCGAGTATGGGGGGGAGAGCCGCAGACTGCGGCGCTGGGACTCATGGAAGATTTCTATCTGACCATACCGAGGGGCGGTTTCGATGCGCTTTCCGCGGCCATGGATCTGGATCCAGAGTTGATCGCACCGCTCGAGACGCATACCCCCGTTGGATACGTCAGGGTGTCGCTTGATGGTGAGAGTCTTTCTGAGATGCCACTAGTCGCGCTGCATGACGTGCCCGAGGCGAGCTTCTGGGCACGGATCAAGGACGAAATTTCGCTCTGGATGCAGTGATGAGCCTCTTCGTCAAATGATCGAGGACTCGTTACTAACCTTTCCTTGTGATCTTCCTGTAAAAGTGCTCGGCCGGAACGTGACGGAGTTTCGTAATGCGGCGGGGGAGATTGTACGGACTCACTACCTTGATCTCGAACAGGAGTGTATTGCGGAACAGATCAGCAGTAACGGCACCTTCCTCAGCATTACTTTCACGGTGCGCGCGCAGAACCGCCACCAAGTAGATGCTTTGTACAGGGACCTCACGGCAAGCGACGATATTATGATGGTGCTGTGAGCGCCCTCGCTTTCCGAGATCTCGGACACAGGCCGCTGCGGCAAGTCTGGGGCGATATGAAACGCTTCACGGACGAGCGTGACGCCGGGACGCCAGACGAGGTTTGGTTCGTGGAGCATCCCTCGGTATTTACCCTTGGTCTGAATGCGGATCCGTCCCACGTTTTGCGGCCGGGCGAGATTCCCGTGATGAAGATCGATCGGGGTGGACAGGTGACCTACCATGGCCCCGGGCAACTGGTGGCCTATACGTTGCTGGATCTCAGACGGGCCAAAATGAGTGTGCGAGGTGTGGTCGAGGCGCTCGAAGGCGCGGTCATCGATACTGCTGCGGCATACGGAATCGAGGCATACGGGCGACGCGGCGCACCTGGCGTCTATTCCGGCAACCGTAAGCTTGCTGCCATCGGTCTGCGGATTCGCCGCCACTGTTCTTATCATGGTATTGCCGTCAACGTGGCGATGGATCTGAAACCATTTCGCAGAATCAATCCGTGCGGCTTTGCAGATCTGGAGGTGACTCAGTTGTCGGAGCTATGTGGGGTGACCGACATCCAAGCGGTTCGTGGGGATCTCGAGTTCATGTTAAGGAAGCGATTTACCGGAACGACCAAGCGCGCTCGAGGCTGGCGAGCCAATATGCTGTCGCGGGAAGGCAACTCATTAGAACGGTGACGGTCAGTGGCAAACCGGCTCAGTTTTTGGTGATGGAGACAGCGGGGTGCGGCTAAGTTCAACTCGGGCGGAGGCCCTGCTCGCTGGGGATAAAATCGCGGTCGCCGAGGCCGCCCGGACGCTACTTAAGCCCCTGAAGCACAATTTTGTGGAGAGGCCTTGGGGGGGGACGCTGATCCGCAGTTTCAAGGGTCTTTACCCGCTTCCCGACCAGCCTATGATGAGCGGCCTTGGGCTCGGAGAATCGTTCGAGCTTGCGGCCTGGGATGACGATGCGGAGGCGAGAGCACACCCCAGCCGGTTGCGTTTTTCAGACGGTTCAGAGGTAAGCCTGCCGGAGTTGCTTCGGGCGTGTGGGGAGGATCTGTTCGGCTCGGAGTTCGTTTCCCGCTATGGGAAGGCGTTTCCCTTGCTGCCCAAGATCCTCGATATCAAGGAACTCCTTTCGGTACAGGGTCACCCCGAAGGGAATACGGAGGTCTACGTCATCATCGACGCTGAGCCTGGGGCAACGCTGCGTCTCGGGTTTTGTCAGGACATTGAGCCAGAGGTCTTCGCGTCGGAACTCCGCAAAGGCCGCGAGCAACAGGAAGCGCTTCTTGGGGCGTTCGCCGAGGTGATCGATCCCGCCGAGCTTCAGGGGGTGCTCAGCGCATGGATGTCGCGGCGGCACGAACCGTTATCAGCGTTAGCGAAGAATACGAAGATCGCAACCTCCGAGCAGTGGCAGGCGGTCGGCCATCTTCTGACTGATCTAAAGGCGTTGTATTGGCGCGTGCTCGATTCGATGAACGTCATTTCTGTCCAGCCCGGACAAGTTATCTATAACGCCAATCCCCGACGAATACTCGAGCAGACTGGCAGAGCGCCTTCATCGGAAGTGCATGCGCTTGGTAATCCGGACAATAAGGAGATTCTGGCGCTCGAGATTAGACTGCCAGGGCCGACCCTCAGAGCCTGGGACAACGTTAGATTTCCCGTGCGAGATATCGATGTGGAAGCCGCGATTGCGGCGTTGAACTGGAGGCGAACCGAGGCCGGTGAGTTCATCATGATGCCGGAGGAGATCGCCAACCGACCAGGTACGTTTTGCTCGGTCGACTCCGAAGCCTTTCGGCTCGAGCATCTCAAACCGGAGAAAGACTTTTCAGTGTTCGTTCCACAGGAGCCGCCTCATTGCCTGCATGCCATTCGAGGTCGGGCCCAATTTTTGGGGTCCGGTGGATCCAGGCTTGGTGACCTCGAGCAGGGAGAGTCCGCACTCGTGCCGGTTGCAGTGGGTTCCTATCGAGTCGAGTCACTGGCTCCGGATACGGAGATTCTCAAAGTGAGCCTGCCGGTCAACGCCTAGCCCGGAATTCTCGCATCGCGTAATCTTCGGAGTAAGGCGTAGGAGGTCTCCAGTGGATAATTTCGAGAGCATGACCAATGTTGATGGGGTAATCACGCGTACTGCCGACGCGACAGTTCCGGTAATGGATCGAGGATTTCTTTACGGAGACTCCGTCTACGAGGTATTCCGCACGTACGACGGTGTGCCATTGTTGTACGACGAACACTGGACAAGATTCGAAAACTCGGCGCAATTGATACATCTCGACCTCGGGCTCACGAAAGATCAGATGACAGATGAGATTCGCCAGACAGTTCGGGCGACGAATCCCGTCCAGCGCAATCGAGACGTGTATGTTCGTTATACCGTGACTCGCGGAGAAGGCCCCGTGGATCTGTTTCCCAGCCCCGAGCTTAATACCCGCTACCTCATCATCGTCAAGGAGCTGACCGACTGGAACCCGGAGTTCTACCGCATGGGTGTCCGTCTTGCGATTCCGGGTACGCGTCGCAACTCCACCACCACGTTGGATCCTAATATCAAGGGTGGGAACTATCTGAACAACGTTCTGGGTGTCATTGAGGCTCGAGCGTTAGGCGCTGACGATTGCGTGATGTTGAACGATTCTGGTTTGATCACTGAGGCGTCTAACAGCAACGTTTTTTTCGTGATTGATGGCGAGCTGATCACGCCGGCAGAGTCCGCCGGCCACCTTCGAGGGTTGACCAAGGGGGCTGTGCAGAAAGCCTGCGCGGCGCGCGATCTGGAAACACTGTCTCGTGAGATCTCGGTGGATGATCTCGCCGAGACGACCGAATGCTTCGTCACTAGCGCTACTCGCGAGGTCATGCCGGTGCTTAGTCTGCGGTTACCCGAGGGGCGAACGTTAGAGTACCCGGAGGGTGGCGGCGCACTGACTAGGCGGGTGATGGAGTACTACAGGGATTTCGTTGGCGCGCATCTGCAGGACCACGCACATTTGTCTATGTTCTGAAACTCGAACGCCGGTCAAGACGTGGAACTGCGCAAGAGGCATGCGAAGTTCACCAATTTTCCCTGAGATGTGGTGCGCCCGGAAAGATTCGAACTCTCCCTGTTTTGACGTTGTTCAGACACTTGAGCTTTCCTCGTGTCTGTTAATTTGACTAAATGGCCATGAGTTTTT
>Ga0315339_1000717_pt1 | contig 36930 bp, 25 predicted proteins | sample ASW17metaG_FD_204514 | JGI IMG/M metagenome (GOLD analysis project Ga0315339, IMG submission 204514) | Ammonia-oxidizing marine archaeal communities from Pacific Ocean, United States - ASW #17 | ecosystem: Environmental > Aquatic > Marine > Oceanic | place: USA: California | collected 2016-12-05 | reverse complement strand
AAAAACAGTTTACCGGCAGACCGGTTGCTGAAGCAATTAAGTTTATAGTCGGACTCCCTTTCGGAGATGATACACGTCCTTTCCACGCCACCAATATTCTCCTCCACATCGTCAATTGTATTCTCCTAGCCTGGTTAATAAAACGGATCACCCAAGATGATCACCTAGCCATCTTGACCTCGGTGTTATTTGCCGTATCTCCCATCCACCACCAAGCCATTCACCACATGTCGGCGATGGATTATCTCCTATCGGGTGGATTCGCGTTAGGCAGTATCCACGCCATGCTCGGAGGTAGGACACCCTGGGCTTTTGCATTGGCCATATGCTCAATCCTCAGCCACGCGGCCAGTTTCGCACCCTTGGCTCTGCTATCTCTTTTTGTTGGTCATCGATACCGCTATGGGGCAACTATAGCGTTTATTGGCCTAGCGGCTATCGTGCTTTCACTAACCCCAGACCACACGTCTACAGGCACCGCGCTCAGGGGCTGGACTTCTGGACTTCAGAGTCTTTGGGATTTTATACAGGCGTATCTTTGGTTGGCTGGTCGCCATGCGACCACGCTGTTGTGGCATTTTCCGCCAACCCTCTCGTTCGCCGACTGGGAAATATGGGTTGGATTTGGCACGATTCTTCTGGCTGCCGCCAGTGCCTTGCCAGCTGGCGGCACTTCGCGTAAAATCCTGCTCGTCACCGCCGTCACGATACTGCCTTTCGGCCTCATGATTACCGACATCAACAGCGGACAATCCGGCGGCTCGGCTCGTTATCGGTATCTTTCGGCCATAACTTTTTGCTGGATTGTCAGTAGCGGCTCTTTGTGGTTGCTCCGCCGGATACCTAATCCCAAGGTTCGATTGGCCAACATGGCCGCCACCATCGTTACAATCCTTGTCCTCACCTACACAACGGGTAAGGAAACCTATATTTCCTCCTTGTACTCCACCTCGCGCAGCCGGCTGGCGAACAAAGGTACGGTGGAAGGTTCTGAACTGATGTTGCAGGTTCTGCGCTCGCCGCACAATCGGCTCATCGATGTCGAGGATCTGTATATGCGATTGGGGGTGGTGGCCATTATTGCATTTGATGAACCGCAGCGAATCATCAAAGAAGGGTTTGCTCGTTATCCCGATAATTACACATTGCAAATATTTTTATTATCATTGAGGGCATTTGAGGGAGACGAGTCAGCCTATCATGCCCTTAATGAACTATCTTTACAATTGGACAATGTTCACTCCGTTTGCGCCTATGTCTACAACAATCTCGGCACGCGTTTCCAGGAACGAGGTGACCGCGAACGGGCTATACGTGCCTATCGTCTCGCCCACGACATCCAACCAAAAGAGAAGTATCTGCGTTATATAAAAGACCTGCAAACCCAATAGGCCTCCGAATTATACTCCTCAGGGTATGTGCGCGAAAACAACTAAGATTGGCGTCTGGTTCGAAACGGTAACGGTGTATCCGCTACGTCGACATCTTTACATTTATATGGGGTAGCGCAAGATAAAATTGTCGGATAGATCATTGGCACATAGATTAACGAGCAAAATTTATCGCCGACCCCTCTATTTAAAGGAGATACTCCATGCGCATCGGCATTATGGGCGTGCACTACGGCCATATCGGCGGTATGTTGCAATCCGCTCAAGCAGCAGCAAATGGTGAAATTGTCGGCCTCGTCGAAGCAGACGACTCTCTCTACGAACGCTACGCCGCGAAAGCCAACATACCCCGCTTCAATAGCCTCGAAGAGATGCTCGCCGAAGATCAGCCCGAGCTGGTCTTAGAAGGCCTGGTCCACGACAAAAAAGTCGAACTCGTCGAGACCTGTGCGCAAGCCGGCGTGCACTTACTGCTCGATAAACCACTCTGCCGTACCCTCGACGACTGGCAGCGTATTCGCGACGCCATCGCCGCGCACCCCATCGAAATATCCATGTGGTTCACCTCGCGCAGCCACCCACCCTTTATCGCCCTGCGCCGCGCCATCCTCGACGGCGAACTAGGCGAGATCGCCAGCCTGATCTCGACCCACCCGCACAAAATGCGCCGCGAGACCGGCACGCCCTGGTATTTCGACCCCGACATCTACACCGGCCCTTTCCACGATTTAGCCTGCCACGGCGTCGACCAGGTCCGGTGGCTCACCGGTGCCGAGTGTGTCGGCGTGCACGCGCTGGAAACCTGCAAGCGCTTCACCGACGAACCCCAGCTCAATGACCACGTGCAGGCTTCGTTTAAGCTCAATGACCAATCGCTAGCCACCCTCACCGCTGACTGGCTCACCCCGCAAGAATCGCCTTCCTTCGGCGATACCCGCGTTATCGTCATGGGCACCGAAGGCTCGGCGCATCTGCGGGCCTACGCACAGGACGATCTGCTGATTGTCTCAAATAAACGCGGTGCCTACCAACCCGCAATGCCCGCCGGCACCGGCGGCAGCTTCGTCGCCGACATGATCGACGCCATCGAACGCGGCGAAGAGCTATTCATCCCCACCCGCGACGTACTCGCCACCGCCCAGGCTTGTTTGATCGCCCAGGAGTCGGCCAAACGCGGCGGCGAATTTCTCGAAATACCGGCGTTTGAATTATAAGGAGACACAAAGTGAAAATTACCGATATCGAAGTCATCCCCATCGCCCCCAAGCTCGCCGCCCGCTACGCTACCCGCCGCGTCGACCTCTACGGCATCGACTTCCGCGTCGTATACAAGGTCCATACCGACGCCGGTGTTACCGGCTATGGCGACGTCCGCATGCGCCCGTGGGCAAACCCCTCGCGCGACGACCTCGCGCATCTCATAGGCAAAAGCCCCTTCGATTATATAAACGACAACCGCAATCTCGGCGGCACCGGCCTGCTCTGCGCGCTCTACGACGCGATGGGTAAAGCCCTCGATCTGCCGGTGCACAAACTACTCGGCCAGAAAAAACGCGACGCCATCCCCGTCGCCGCCTGGACCCGGCCCTGCGCGCCGAAAATATTCCGCGCAGAGATACAACGCGCCGCCAAAGAAGGGTATAGTGTCTTCAAAATCCACACCAGCAGCTACCACGACGTCTTCGAACAGACCCGCCTAGCCGCAGAAGTCGCCCCGGAGAGCTTCCGTATCCACTACGACTTCAATCACAACCGCAGCCTCGGCTCGGCCTTACCGATCATCAAAGAGCTGGAAAAAAACCATCCGATCGTCGGCTATATCGAAGACCCCCTAGACAAAAAAGACATCGACGGCTGGCAGCGATTGCGCCAACAAACCGACCTGCCGCTGATCATGCACGGCACGCCACTCGGCGGCATCCAGGAGATTATCTACGGCCTCGCCGATATGTATATGATCGGCGGCTCGCTCGAAGACACGATGGCCGCTGGCTGGGCTTGCGGCAAGGCCAATATCCAAGTCCTGCTACAATTCGAAGGCGGCACGCTCGGCAAGGCGATGGCGATGCATATGGCCTCGGTGCTGCCGACGCACACCGCACATTCGATCAACCTCGACGACCAATACGCCGAAGACTACACCACTGCGACGATCCCCGTAGTAGACGGCGCCTCACCCGTACCCAACGGCCCCGGCCTCGGGTTTGAGGTCGACGAAGAAGAGCTCGCCCGCCTAGCCGCGCAGACCATCATCGAAAAACCGCCGCACGTTGGTATCCTGCACATGCCCGGCAGCCACACCTACTACGGTCCGTCCTATATTTCCCCCACCCGCATCACCGGCCACCAGGAAGGTGTCGACCGCGGCTTCCGCTCCGAAATATGGGAGGACGACGGCTCAAGCGAATTCGCAAAAATCCATGACCGCGCCAAAAAAGAAGGCGTCTTCCGCGCCGATTGAAACGGAGATTGACCATGCACAAAACACCCCGTCTGCTCAACGACGCCAAGATGCAGGAGTTTATCAGAAACGGCTATATCACTCTGCAAACCGACCTGCCGGCCGAGTTTCACCGCGAGACCTATCAGCGCATCGAAAAGGTCTTCGAAAGCGAAGGTAATCCTGGTAATAATGTGCTGCCGCGCATCCCTTCGATACAACAGATATTAGATGAACCCACAATACACGGCGCCCTACAGAGTATCCTCGGCCCGAACTACTATCTGCACCCCCACCGCCACTGCCATTTCAACCCCGCCGGCAGCGAAGGTCAGAACATGCACAAAGACTCCTGGTCCAAACGCCATCACCGCGTCCGCTGGGCCATGGCCTTCTACTATCCGCAGGACACGCCGGTCGAGCTAGGCCCGACCGGCATTATACCCGGTAGCCAGTACCACAATAGCAAACCCAGCGATGATCTGCCCGGCGAGGTCCCGCTCATCGGAGCGGCCGGCACAGTAGTCGTAGTCCATTACGACCTCTGGCACCGCGCGATGCCCAATCTGAGTCAAGATCGCCGCTATATGGTGAAGTTTCTTTTTACCCGCCTTGAAGAGCCCGACGGACCGAGTTGGGATACGGCGGGCGATGCTTGGCCGCAAGAGAATGACCGGCGGCAGCCCCTCTGGCAAAGCATGTGGGATTGGCACCGGGGCAACACTAGTCCATTGGCCAATGGCGGCAATATCAAAGCCTTGCTCGACCCCCACGAAGCCACCGCACTGCAAGCGACCTACCGCCTCGACGAGCGCGCCATACCGGCCCTGATCGACCTGCTCGCCGACGAGACTGACACCGTGCGCATGAACGCCGGCTACGCCCTCAACGCCATCGGCAAAGCGGCCGTGCCCGCCCTGATCGAGGCTTGCAGCGATACACGCGAAACCCTACGCGCTCAGGCCGCCGACGCCCTCGGAGATCTTGGGCGTCAAGCCACGGAAGCTTCCTCAACTCTAATCAACCTACTCGCCGATTGTTCGCATGCCGTCCGCCGCAATGCCATCGACGCGCTCGGCGTGATCGCCAACGCCCCCGAAACGGCCACCGCCCTGGCGCCGAGCCTCACCGATGACGACGAATGGACCCGCCGCAATGCGGCCTTAGCCCTCTTGCGTCTCGGACCACAGGCCGCCCTGGCCACCACCGATCTTGTCACGGCCCTCAACAGCGACAATCGCTACGTCAGCGGCAAAGCGGCGCAAACGCTCAAACGCATCAAAACCCCTGAGGCCCAGGATCTGCTAATGGACCACCTCTTCACCGCCCGCTGGTGTCCCGAAACTAGCGCGGCCAGCCGCTACTAATAATGAAAATAACCCGCGTCGAAACGATCCCCGTCGAGGTCCCGCTCAAAGAGGGCCTGACCACTAAAACCGCCGGCGGCGAGCACGTTGTCTCGCCCTATGTAGTCATTCGCATCCACACCGACAGCGAGCATATCGGGCTAGGCGAAGCGACCCTCTCACCGCGTTGGAGCGGCGAAACCAGCCCCGGCTGCGTCGCTGCCATCGAAGGGCTGATCGGCCCCGCACTCATCGGTGAAGACCCCACCGCCCTCACCCACCTGCGCAAAAAGGTCGACGGCACCATCCGCTTTAACCCCTTCGCCAAGGCCGCAGTCGAAATGGCGCTATGGGACCTGACGGGCAAAGCCGTCAACAAACCGGTCTACCAGTTGCTAGGCGGCAAGGTCCGCAAAGAGCTGCCGATGAAAATGGTCGTTGGCGCCTTCCCCGTGCCGCAAGCCGTTGCCCTCGCCGAGCGCTTTCTCGCAGAGGGCGCCAAAAACCTCAAGGTCAAAGTCGGCCTAAACCCCACACAAGACATCGCCCGCGTCCGGGCCGTACGCCAAGCCGCCGGCCCGGATATCCCCATCGGCATCGACGCCAACCAGGGCTGGGACCTGGCCACCGCCCGCCGGTGCCTGGCCGAACTCGCAGATTGCAATCTGTGTTTCGCCGAACAGCCGGTACCCGTCACCAACCCGCAAGACCTGGTCCGCCTGCGCGCCGATACCCGCGTGCCCATTATGGCCGACGAAAGCGTCTTCACTCTGCAAGAGGCCCGCCACCTCACCACGATTGGCGCCGCCGACATTATCAGCGTCTACCCCGGTAAACACGCCGGCATCGCCGCGACCCGCGAAATCGCCCACCTGACGCAAGCAGCCGGCATCTTATGTTCGATGGGATCCAATCTCGAATTGGGCATTGCCACCGCCGCCATGCTGCATATCGGCATCGCCGAACCGGCCATCGACAGCGAGCGTTATCCCGGCGATTTTCTCGGCCCCCTCTACCACCAAGCCGACCTGCTGACCGAGCCACTCGCCCTCGGCCCCACCGCAGCCCGCGTCCCCGAAGGACCGGGGCTCGGTGTCGAGCTAGACGAAGAGCAACTCGACCGCTACCGCGACGCTTCCGGCCGCGCAACACAATTGGGCTAAGCATGCTGCGCATCGAAACACACGGCCCTGCCCGCCAACGCGGCCAACAACAAGGCGAAGCCGTGCGCGACCTCGCGTTACCCTGGATCAACCGGCGCTTGCATGAATTGCAACAGCGCTACCAGGCCACCTCGCGCGGTATATTGCTCGAAAAGATCCGACCTCAAATGGGGATCTGGCGTACAGAAGAAGAGAAACTCTACCCACAAAGTGTCGAAGAATGCTTGGGCTTGGCCGCCGGTCTCGGGCTCGACGAAGAAACCTACTTCGCCTTGACCTTCTACCACCGGCTCGGCAGCCACCTGCCCCAGTGTACGGTCGTTGGCGCGCGCGATGCACAAGGCCGCCCGTTGCTAGGCAAAACCGACGACATCGGCCACGAGGATCTCGGTATGAATATTCTTGAAACGACCCGGCCCGATCACGGCTACGCGCACCGGCATTTCCATTTCGCCGGCACCCTCTGGACCATCGCCGGAATCAACGAGTGCGGTCTGAGCATCGGCATGACCGGCATTCCCGGCCCATTGCGCGACAAAGGCCTGTTCTCGCTCACCGCACTGCATACAATCCTGCCCGCTTGCGCCGACGTCGAAGAAGCCATCGCCCATATCCGCGCGCTACAGCTCAACGCCTATGGTTTTAGCCTGATGATCGGCGACGCGCAAGGCCATTTGACACTGATAGAAAAAACGAGCGCGGGCATGGTCGTGCTCGATCCTGAGAATATCCCATTAGCCCACACCAACCACATTCTCGACCCCGATTTCGCCGGGCAAAACCCCGCACAGCACGAATCAATCCACAACAACGGCCAGCGCCGTCTTGCCACCGCACACGCATTGCTCGCAGCCGATGTAGGACCCGACCAGATTCTTTGCAATAGAGCAGTGACCGGCCCCATCTGCCAGCGCGGCGAGGACGACCTGCACACAGATTTCGCGGTGGTTTTTTCGCCGATGGAGAAAACACTGCACTTGTGGCCCGGTTATCCGGACGAGGTGGTCGTAGAGACGCTAGCCGTATAAAAATCGCGATACACGTGGTGAACCTCGGCGCAAAAAATGCAGTGCGACCTTCTTCTTTATCGCAAGGTCATCGGTCGAAGAATGCGCCCATACGGTCTCTCGCAAATCTTCCGGCAGGTCCTGCCATAATTCAGACCAATCGACTGACGCATCGAACAACATCGAGGCTCCCCGTCCCAGCCCCCTGAATTCGCTACTTTACGGCTGCCGCAAGATGCGATGCCGAGCAAAACCGCCATGCTGCAGATCGCATAGATTATCAAGTCTATTCCTTGCACAAAACCTATACCGTCACATAAATCGGACTCGCCCACGCCTTGGCCCCATCGGTCTGCACCACCCGTACCCAATAAGGGTGGCATCCAGCCGGCAGCTCCTCCTCCTGAAAACAAAACTCAACCGCACTCCCCACCCCCAAAGGCTCACGCTCGAAAACTACTTGTATATCGATGCCACCGGCCTCCACTACCACCGGCCCCGCGGCGATCTCGCCCAGCGAAGCCGTATGTTGCACCACCGGCGTGTCAAAGCTCAGTAGCGCGTCGTCCGGCGCATCCAATTCCAATACCACTCCATCGGCATCCCCCGTCGTCACCGACTGCCAGGTCACCGACTGTTCGCTTGTTTCTGCAATCCCCTCCGACGCCGAATCAAAGGCATAGCCTTCCACTGCCAAAATCTGGCCGCGATCAAGCGTTAATCCGCCATCCCAACACACCAGGCGATTCCGCGCGCGAATTCGCTGCCCCGACCAAGCCACCCGCACGCGATCCTCCGCCCGCGCGATCTCTTCCGGATAGCTATACACCTGCTCTAACCCGCGAAAGACATCGACCCGCTCGATCGGCGCCGTCCCCCATACCTTGACTTCAATTTTTGGTGGCCCATCCGCTGTAAACTCCGCCCCCATCGGCTGTTCGTCCGCCGTAACTTCCAGGCGGATGCGCTGTCCCGTCGTGCCATAACAACGCCGCGCCTTCAACGCCTTCCACAACCCCTCGCGCGTCAATTCTTCCGCCCAGATACAGGTCAAGCCGCCATAGACCCCAAAGGACCCGCTGCCCGGATGTGCCGCGCCAGGCCGCCCCTTGTGGTCGTCGCTACCGGCTGTATAACCCACGCGGTAACCCTTCTCTAGCGCCTCGCGCAAAAACCACTCAAACTCCCCCCACTCCGAATACACCTCGACCACCGCTTCCAAACGCGGATCGTGCCAATTCAAATTGGCGTAGCGCCCGCCGACATGCGGCACCAAGAGCGCGTCCACATCGCGCAGAGCGCGGTACAAATCCGTCACGTGCGTGCAATCGCCGTCTACATCCGACTTATCCTCAATCAACACATGGCTCGAACGATGCAATGGCCCGTCATCGCCGGGATAATAGACATTGTGGTCGCCGCCCAAGGGCGTATTGCCCGACCACTCCCAACCGACATAGGCGACAAAACGCCCCGGATCGTTCTGCGCGTTGGCCTGCCCACGAATTTCTTGCCAAACCTCTTGGGTGATCTGAAAATCGTTGCCCTGGTGCCCGACAAAATCGACCAGCGCGCTCTCGCGCGCGAAGCGAAAATACGAGGAGACCGGATTGGTCCCCACCGTCTCTTCGCTTTGTCCGTGCAAATCGCCCCAAAAGGGTTGCACCGCCTGGTGCTCAACCACACATACTAGCGGATTGCCCTGCGCCCGCATATCCCCGGATCGATCCTCCACACAGGCCCGATACACGCCGACCTCGGGCGCCTTGACGCCCTCGAAGCGCTTCACCCCCTGATGCTCGGCCGTGAAACGAAATACCTCCGGCAACCCGATCAGCCCGCCGCCCTCAATATGCACCTCGCCCCCATAGGCCCGGCTCGGATTCCCCCACACATCTTCGGCCTTAACACCAACCCAGGTCTCTTCCCCGGGGGCCGTTTCCGACGGCCCGACAACCACTAGCGTATGCGCCGGACCACTAACAATCTCGACGCTCGGCGAGGGCACCCGCTGGTAAACCCAGGTTCCACACCAATCGACCGCCACGCGAAACTCAAAAGCTTCCTTGCAAAAGGTCTGCGCACGAATGCCCGGACCGCCGCCCGACCGATCACCCAACGTCAACGTTACGGTATCCCCTGCGGCAAGCGAGTCGTCGAGCACGTCGATCGTCACGCACAGCCGCCAGGGCCGCACATAGCGCTGCTTCTCGAATTTCGGTCGGAGCGTAACCGGCCCGGTCGTCGAAACCGTGGCATACCCCGGTGCCTGCGGATCGCTAAATTGCGGCGCCTGCCAGTCGCTGACATCGCGCCAGGCTATCTTGATCACCCCGCCGTCGTCGACACCGTAGCGCCCCGCGTGATAGGTTATCCGCCAAGTGCCCGTCTCCCCAGCAACCACCGGTCCCTCCGGGTCAATCTCCGCCCAGCCGTAGAGTGCCTCCGCCTCTGTCATCTCGTTATCCTTATCGTTTATAAGCAGACTAAACTGCAAGTAGCAGATTGTAGCCCTGCAACATAATTAAAATGCGAAACCAATCTTTTACGATCTTATATATTACCCTCTAAGAATAAACAATATACCTGTGATAGTCCGCGAAGAAAACGCCATTTCACCCAAACCCGGCCCTCTCAAAAAGAGAGTATCCATATGGAGAATTAGCGCATTGTTTGTGCTTAGGATGAGGTATTCATTCTGGAAATTGCTTCCGAATCTTGCCGATTCAAGTTGCATGGTGACGTGACCGAGCGAGACATCGTGCTGACTCGGCGCGACTATCGTCGACATCTATACGGCGACCCCGCCTACACGACCTTCCTGCGTACGATCGTGGCGACGACGACGGTGCTCTATATGGGATTCTCTTTCGAGGATGCCTATCTGAATGAACTTCGATCAGAAGTCCTTGCTCTGTTGGGTCAGGGCAACGAAAGTGCACCCGTCGCCTACGCCATCGTCAACGATGTGCCACCAGACACGCAGAGCCACTTTCGAAAGCACGAAGGAATCCAGATCCTGTCGTACGACACGCAGGGAGGAAAGGACTTCTCAGGCTTCGACCGTTATCTCGAGTCGATCCATCAGGAGACGAATCCGTTCGTTCGATTCGGGCGCCTGCTATCGACGCATCGGCTATTGTGGGTAGATCCGCACCCCAGCAACAATGGGGAGGCCTTTGAGTATCTGCAGGCTGCGGCAGCCGCCGCCGATCAGGAACGAAGTCCGCAGGCCGAACCGCCCCCCAATGGCTTGCCCCAACGCCCTAAAAGGGCTTTTATAATTCCTATGCACACAGCTGGTGGCGCGCCTCAAGCGAAGATCGAAAAATAAACTATTTCCAATAAGGCCCCATATGATCGAATACTACCCAGACGCCGACCACTGGCACAGCGCCGAGCCCGCCGACCACGGCTTCGACTCCGCGCGCCTAACCGACGCCCTCGAATTCGCCGCCACTCAAGAGATCACCGCGAGCAAAGACCTAACCGAGATGATCCCCAAGGGGGAGCGCCACCCCTACGACCGCCAACTCGGGCCAATAAAGTCCCGCAGCGCCGCCGCGGGACTCGTGGTAAAAGACGGCTATCTCATCGGCCAGTTCGGTCCAGTCGACAGCGTCGAGGTCACTTTTAGTTGCTCCAAAAGTTATCTTTCGGCCACCGCTGGTCTCGCCTACGACGACGGACTTATCGACGACTTGCACAATCCCGTCGGCGACTCGGTGGAAGACGGCGGTTTTGACTCCGCCCATAACACTCAAATCACCTGGCGCCACTTGCTCGAACAGACCAGCGAATGGGAGGGCGAGCTCTTCGGCGTGCCCGACTGGATCGACCGTGGCCGCCAGGTAAACTCGACCCCCAGCATGGAAGCCGGCACCATTGGCGGATCCGCTGCCGCCAGTGAAAACTACCGCCACCTGCAAACACCCGGCACTTTCTGGGAATACAACGACGTGCGCGTCAACCGCACCGCGCTAAGCCTTTTGCGCCTCTACCAAGCACCGCTGCCCGAAATCCTCAAAACGCGGATCATGGACCCTATTGGTGCCTCCCACACCTGGCAATGGCACGGCTACGAAACATCGTGGGTCGAAGAAGACGGGCGCAAAATACAAAGCGTGTCCGGCGGCGCGCACTGGGGCGGCGGCGTCTGGATCGACAGCTATGACCACGCGCGCTTCGGCCTGCTATTCTTGCGCGGCGGTCGCTGGCGCAATACGCAGATTCTCTCAGCCGATTGGTGCAAACAAACCACCACACCCTGCGCTATCAACCCAGAATACGGCTTGCTCTGGTGGCTCAACCACCAAGGCTCGATGTCGGACTTGGCCTGTGCTGAAAGTTTCGCCGCCCGAGGGGCAGGCGGCAATATCATCTTCGTCGAACCACAAGATAACTTGGTGATTGTCCTGCGCTGGTGCGGCAACCCCAAGGAAGTGATCGACCGCGTCCTCGACAGCGCGGTGTAGCGCAAACTTCATAGGAGACCGGCCACATGGATTTCGACCTGATCGACCCCAAAAAATACCGCCAACTCTTTCTCGACGAGCAAGGCCTAGAGTCGACGCAAGGTACCACGCAGACCCTGCATCCACCGAAAAAGTTCGGTCCCCTGATAAATGGTGGCGTGCAAAGCCGCAGCGCGCCGATTTGGAACCCCGAGAAAGAGCTATGGGAATGGTGGTATATGGGTCAGGGCGCCCGCTACGCCACATCGACAGACGGTGAGCACTGGGAAAAACCCTCATTGGGACTCCATCAATGGGAGGGCTGCAAAGACAACAATATCGCCTGCGACCCCAATGGACCGAGCATGTACCACATCATCCGCGACGAGCAGGATCCCGACCCGAGCCGCCGCTACAAAGCCCTCTTTTCCTCCGGCAACCGCCAACCCGGCGTCTCGCCCGACGGCTTCACCTGGACCATGCTCGAAAATGTCTCGATCCCCAGCCAGGACGAGTCGCAATTCTGCTGGGACCCCTACAGCAAGCAGTACCTGGCCCTGGTCAAACAAGGCACCGAGTGGGGCCGCTCGGTCTGGTTGTCGACGAGCGAGGACTTCAATCATTTTAGCCACCCCGAGCTCATCTTCCACGCCGACGAAAAAGATTGGGAAAACTGCCGTCGACGGGTGCGCAAAATAATCGACGACCCCGCCTATATCACCCCGCCAATCATCGATGATATCGACTATATCGCCGAAGTCTACAATATGGCGGTATTGCCCTACCAGGGGCTCTATATCGGCTTCCCGACCATCTTCAATCCCATCGGCGCCGTGCCACCGCCGCAGACCAACTTCACCCGCATCAACCAAATTGAAATGGCCGTCTCGCGCGACCTGCGCCATTGGGACCGCGTCGCCGACCGCACGCCCTTTATCGGCATCGAACCCTGGGACGGCGAAAATTACGGCACCAGCCAGCTATTGATGTCTGGGCCACCGATCGTGCGCGACAATGGCGAGATCTGGGCTTATTACAACGCCCTGCGCATTCCGGGAAGTGCGGCGATGTACCAGCGTTTCAATCGCAATAAGGAGCTCTTCCGCCTCGGCGTCGACGAACGCCACTTCGCCGATTCCGGCGCGCTCTCACTCGCTAAGTTGCAACCCGACCGCTTCGTTTCCATCGACGGCGATGAAATCGGCACGATCATCAGCAAGCCCTTCCATTGGCGCGGCGAAGACCTCTACCTCAACGCCGACGCCCGCTGGGGCGAGATCTACGCCGAGATACAGGACGCCGAGACCGGCAAACCCCACCCCGGCTTCTGGGTGCCCGGCGAAGAACCACCGCCCTACACCGGCGAGAGCCTGCGCGCAAAATACACCTGGAAACACCCACACGATCTAGTCTTCGAAAAACCGGTGCGCCTCAAGTTTTACTTGCACCAAGCCCGGCTGTTTTCATATTGGCTGGAAGAGCGAATATAAGCGCCTAACGTTGCATCTGGACTGCGCCGAGGCTCTTTGGGCAGGTCTTTGGCTAAGGCACCTCAAATTCCTTCGTTCACAGGGCTTTCTTTTCGTTCGGATTGCATTCATTGGTTAATCTCTTAGACCGCATATACAATACCTACCAAGGCACCGCGCTCCCGACACACTGAGCCATGCGCTCGAGTCCCTCGACCGCCTCGCGCGAAATCGGAATCCCGTCGCGTCTATATTCCCGTTCTCTGTGCCATTCGAGCCCACCGGGCAATTGCGCCGTCTCAGCCCCCGGGTAGGGTTCCATCGCACTTACCCCCTGCATCAAGTGGTCCATATCAGCCTTAAAATCCTCCACCGACACAAAGGACTCAATCGCCAACGCCATATAAAACGAAGACTGGTTCGCGCCCTGAAATTTCGCCTGCTGTCGATCAAACTCCGGCAACATCTGCCCGCCCAAGGTCCCGCTCATAATATTGGCCGCATGCGCTAGGCCTAACCCGCGATAATAGATTTCCGGCATCTTGGCGAAACTCTCCACGTCCCAAGGCATACCCGTGGCGAAGTCTACCATAAAATCAGGTTGCCCCCCGCCCGAAGGCATACCGATGCAAAAAGGCGGACTGCCCTGTATCGAGCCACGCACGGGGCCTTGGCCATATTCCGGCGCGGCACTGCGCCCCGAAAAACACATGCCCACCATATCTTCGCGCATCGCCATGCGCGCGAATTTGCCCGCGCTACCGATATGCTCGTGATAGACCAAACTCACCGCCCCCACCCCGGTCTGCTTGGCCTTGTCAATCGCCATCCGCATCGCCTGGGTGCCCACAACGATCCCCAGACCTCCCTCACCGCTCAGCGCCGCCGTCGTCGGCCCCTCGCGTAAAATTTTAATTTCAGGATGGGTATTCGTCATGCCTTCTTTATAATTTTCAACGTAGCGCTCGACTTGCAGCACTCCATGACTGGCGACGCCGCGCAATTCGGTTTCGATCAGCAAATCGGCGATTAGTTGCGCATCATCTGCGGGCACGGGCACAGCAGCGAAAATATCGGCGACAAAACCGCGCAAGACCTCCACCGGCACTCGGCGACCATCCGTAGGTGGTGTGTTCATACTTTTAACTCCCGCTTAAAACCGGCGCCGCCTCGCAACGCCGGAACAGATCCGCAAAGTCAGCCGAACCGTCGTCGGTCCGGCCCTGCAATCGTGCCCCGCGCGCAAAACCCGGCGCGCTGCCAAAATAAAAGGTCTCGTGCCGCTGTTGCTCCGAAGCAAAATGCCAGCGTACTCCATCCGGATAGACCACGGTGGTGATCTCCCGGCCAATCTCCATCGGCTCGGCCTCGCGCAATAAGGCTATCGCCTCCTCATCTATATCCACCCCGAGGCCCGGTGTTTCCGGCACCTGCGCAAAACCCGCCACCGGTGCCGGCATCTTCACCAGATCCTGCGCCCAGATATTGTGCGCGGCCAAATTCGACAGCACCGCCTGCTGACACACGCTCGCTAACTGCACTACCCACGCCGCTCGCAACCCGGTGCCGACGGTCTGAATCCAAAATGGCTTCTTCGCCTCCTGCGCCACCGCCGCATGGTCGAGAATACTCCGCACATCACCGCCGCCCAATACAAAACTGTCGCACAACCCCCGCCCGATCTGATCCAGCGCCGACACACCTCGGTCATAGGTCGGGTCCGAACGCACATGGCAACAGCCGCTACCGTAATGCGCGGCGATCGGTTTATCGATCTTGGCGCGCAATTGGCGATAGCCCTCCGCATCGCGCTGCGGCATCGGCGACTCAAAACCGCCAATGCAATCATAGGAATCCAACGCTCGCAAGACGGGTAAGGCCTGGCGCGCCTCGCGCAGATGACCGTTAAAATCCAACCAACAGGCAAAACCCTCCGGCACCGCCTTCGACAACGCCTCGACCTGCTCCAAGGGATCCCACCAGGGCCGGCATTTGAACTTATAGACCCGGTAGCCCAACGCGGCAGCCTTCTGCGCCTGCTTCGCCCAGTTTTCTGGACTCAACTCGCAAGACCAATAAGCAAAGGGCACCTTGTCGCGCACCTGCAGCCCCATCAGCTCGTGTGCTGGCATCCCCAACGCCTTGCCAACCGCATCGTATAGGGCCATCTGTACTCCGACGTGGCGAATCTGTGCAAGACCTGCCACCGCGTTTGTCCCTATAAATTCCGCTACGTCATCGGGGCCATTCAATTTCTCACCATACCCTACTGCCCCATTGGCCAGCTCGACGCGATATAGCGTGACTCGGCCTTTGCCGACGCGCAAACCCGAACGCAGGACGCTCTGTTCTAGATCGGGCTTGAACCGCATGTTCAGGGGAATGGCTACGATGTCTTTTATATTCACGGTTTTCCTCCAGGAGTGAAAAGCATGCTGCGAAAGGAGCTAAATGCCAGAGACTGTGTCAACGCCACGAGGCTCCGCGTCCGGCTGATTTTCATTTAGACCGTTTTGTCTTTGACAGCAGATTTGATACGATACGGTGAAAACTGTGGATGAACGACCGCAAAAAAGGGAGACATCATATATGCCAAAACAAGCCATCCCTCTACTCGCCCTCGCCATACTTATATCTTCGCGCCGCACGGGATTTCCTCGTTTCGTTTCCTATAAAAAAAATCGGTCCCAGGAAATATTTTACCTTGATCCGGACATACGGGAACTGGGTAAATTAGGCGCTATAATAAATGAACGACTCGCCCCATAAGCTCCATTGTAAGCCTCGAGAAAATTTCTTATACTTCCAGCCTCTCATAACCACGAGCTGTCCCCATGCCCCACCATACTGAATCTCGCCCCGACGAAGACGCCCGCCGCCGCTTCTGGACCGAGCACATGGAACGCAGCCACCACCTACTGCAAGCCATGACCGAACACCCGACGATCGAATCCGGCGAAGGCTTTGCCTCAATCGCCGACGCGGCGGCAGAAGCCGGCGTCGAGTTGCTTTTTTCTAATAGTAAAATCGCCGGCGACCTCGACCGCATTTTCTATATCCGCAAAAGCCTGATCCCCGATCTGTTGGCCATCGCCCGCGACATGCGCGAACGTGGCTGGCTGCTCAAAATTGAAGACGGCTACCGCACGCAACAGATGCAGACCGAACTCGGCCAGAAACCCGCCGTTTTCGATATGATCGTCGGCAGCTGCCGCTGGGAATTGAGTGGCGAGACTCCGCCCTTGGATCTAATCCGCCGCCGCTCGACCTGTCTGGTGGCCAACTATCCCAACCGCGGCACCCACACCATGGGTGCCGCCGTCGATATCTCTGTATTTAATCTCGACAATCGCGAAGAAATCTCACGCGGCAAGTCCTATCTGGAAATGAGCGAATATACCCCAATGAACTCGCCTTTTATCAGCCACGAAGAACAACAAAACCGCCGCGAGATCACCGCCGCTATGGAACGCCATGGCTTCTTGCACTATCCCGGCGAATTCTGGCATTACAATAAAGGCGACGCGCTCTATCACTATATGGCCAAAACTGGCAAGGCCGCTGACTACGGTCCGGTACACTGGGACCCAGCCACCAACCAGGTCACACCCTACAACGACGTCAGCTCACCGCTGACCCCACCCGCTGAAATGGCCGCGCATCTCGACGCGGCCATTGCCCGCCTCGACGCGCAATAAGGGGACCCCACCATGAGTAGCCAACAAACGACACAACCGCCTTGCCCGATCAACCTCCATAACTCACCGCTTGTCGATGCCTATTGCAAAAAGACCGCCGGCTCCATCGCACTAGCCAAAAGGGCACGCAATATCTTCCCCACGGGCATCACCCACGACGCCCGTTATATCGAACCGCACGGCATTTATGTCACACACGCCGACGGCTCGCACAAATGGGACGTCGACGGCAATAAATACGTCGACTACCCCGGCGGACACGGAGCCCTGCTGCTAGGCCACAATCCCCCCGCCGTCTTAGAGGCCGTGCAAACACAGCTCGGTAAGGGCATGCACTACGGCGCCAGCCATGAGCTCGAACTCGAATGGGGTGAGCGCGTACAGCAGCTTATTCCCTGCGCTGAAAGCATCCGCTTCAACAATTCCGGCACCGAGGCCACAATGCTGGCGATGCGCCTAGCCCGGGCAAATACCGGCCGAGAAAAAATCCTGCGTTTCCAAGGCCACTTCCACGGTTGGCACGACTATGTATCGGGCGGCTTCCTCAACCATTACGACGGCACCGCGCCACGCGGCGTACCAGCTGGTACGGCCCAGACCATCCTACACACCCCACCCAACGATCTCGCCGCCGCCGCCGCCATCCTGCGTGGATCGAACGATATCGCCGCGATGATCCTCGAACCCACCGGCTCAACCTGGGGCCAGGTACCGATCCAGCCCACTTTTTTGCAAGGCTTGCGGGGATTGGCCACGGAAACCGGCACATTACTGATTTTCGATGAGGTTATCTGCGGTTTTCGCTGCTCGCCTGGCGGCGCGCAACAGGCCTATGGCATCACGCCCGATATGGCGACTTTGGGCAAGATCATTGCCGGGGGCATGCCCGGTGCCGCCGTCGTCGGTCGCCGCGACATTTTAGCCGGTATGGACTTCCGCCAGGCGGCGCAAAACGGTGAGGAAAAGATCTTCCACATGGGCACTTTCAACGCCACTCCCGCTGTCTGCACGGCGGGCATCGCCACCCTCGACATCGTGCGCAACACCGACGTCTGCCAACGCGCCATCCAATACGGCGACACCTTGATTAATGGATTAAACGAGATGTTTACTGTAGAGGGAGTCGCCTGGATTGCCTACGGGACCTTCGGCGGATTCCACGTCTTTTTGAACCCACAAAACATCACTACCAACCGCGCGAAAATAGAAGCGGGCACCCACTCCTACGAAACGCTCAAAGCCCCCAACGACCCGGCTTTGGCGATGAAGATCCGCCTTGGCGTATTGCTGCACGGCGTCGATATCCAGGGTTGGCCCGGCGCCCCCGTATCCGCCGCCCATACGGCAGAAGACCGCGAACAGACCATCGACGCCTTCCGCCAGACCATCGGCCTATTGCGCGCAGAAGGTGCCCTCGCCTGATAGCTCTGATTAAACTTTATCGGTGGGGTCTATGACTAGAGAAAAAGCCCTCACAAATCTGGACGATTTTGCGGGGGCTTTTATTATTTCTCCTTCGGATTAAACGGAGGATTAGCGGCGCATCCAGGCGACCAATAACAAACCGGCCGCGACGATGGCCCTCTTTTTCACCAGCACCGCTTTTTTCTGCTGCAAATTGACATTGGCCGAGCGCTTAAAGACCTTGCTGAGCTTGCGATAGCGTCGGTGCAGTTTTACGTTGCTTCCCTCATTCTGCCGCACCATGACGCCGGCCAACAAAACCAAACCCGTCATGCAAAATAAAAGTTTTAAAAAGAGGCCTTCTATAAACATAATCTCGATCTAAAAGGCAAAATAAAAGCAACCCATTGCCGACTGACCGCATATATCGCAAGGTTTGTACCAGATATATCCAAATTTCTCAATTGGAATTTTTCCAACTACTTAAGTCAATTGAAAAAATTCATACAACTTGATCTACACATGTATTAGTGTCTCATTATGTGACACTAATACACATAACACTACGATCTTAGCCATAGAATTTTCCCCATCCCATTGGCACAGCTATCTCGGCGATATATCTTTGGGCTCAATTCGCCCCATGCCAATAAGGACCAAAGCAATGTTCGAAATTTCAGAACTTCGCCTTAAAACAAACGCGCAAGAGCAAACCCTGCCCGCCCCCGATTTGCACATCGAGCAACAGCTTACCGTAGCCGCCTGGGTCCACAGCGATATCTGCCGCGCCGAGGCAATACAGCCGCTGGTCTCGCAATGGGTACCGCGCACCGACTTCAACGCCTTTGACGCCTACGACGCCGGCCACACCGATGATCTTTCGACTCGGGGTTATTTCGGCGCGGTTTTCGACGGCCGCTATGTCTACTTTTGCCCCGTGCGCGACCAACAGGACCGCACCTCGGTGCACGGCCGCGTCCTTCGCTATGACACGCAAGCTGATTTCAAAAAACCCGCCGCCTGGCAAGCCTACGACGCCAGCCATACCGACGACCTGCACACCGCCGGTTTTTATGGCGGCGCCTTTGACGGCCGCTATATCTATTTCAACCCGCGCGATGACGGACTGACCCATCACTCGCGCCTACTGCGCTACGACACACAAGCCGGTTTCAAAGACCCAGCCGCCTGGCAAGCCTACGATATAGCATTGCCTCACTCGGGCCAGGGGCTGGCCTTTGATGGGCAATATCTCTACTTCTGCCCCGGCTACACCCAAGCCCCGCACGCCGACCCCGCCAATCCGGCCGCCTCACTCGACGACCAGCCCAGCGGCCAGATTCTACGCTACAACACCCACGCACCGCTCAAAGACCCTTACAGCTATACCCTCTTCGACGCACAACAACTTTCCGCCGAGGCCACCTGCTACGATGGCGCTGTCTTCGACGGCCGCCACATCTACTTCGCCCCACTGACCAGCGGCCAAGTCCTGCGCTATGATGTCTCGGGTGAGTTCAGCGACCGCCAAAGCTGGCAACTCTACAACGCCAGCTCACACGGCATGCTGATGAACGTCGGCGCGCTCTTCGCTGGCCGCCATATCTACTTTTGTTCCTATGGCAATAGCCATATGCTGCGCTACGACACCGATGGCGCCTTCGACAATCCCGTCAGTTGGCAAATGCACGACGCGGCATATACAGATGGCCTCGACACCGGCGGTTTCGACGGCGGTTTCTTCGACGGCCGTTATATCTATTACGTGCCCTTCACCAGAAACGCCGCGTTCGGCGAGAGCATCTTTCACTGCAATTGGCTGCGCTACGATACCACCGGCGTCTTTACCGACCCCGAGAGTTGGTCAGCGCACGACGCCAGCTTCGTCGATGACATGCATACCACCGCCTATAACGCCGGTGCCTTTGACGGGCGCTACTTCTACACCGCCCCCTGGCGCGGCGATCGCGACGAGGGCGCCGCGCACGGCCGGGTTCTGCGCTACGACACTTTAGACACATCGGGCACTTTTTCATTGCGCTATGGCGACTTCGGCCACAATGGCGGCCTCTGCGCCGGCCTACTCGGCCCCAGCTTTATCGTCAATACGATACAAGGCGCAATCAGCATCGCGATTCATCGCGCCCTCAAGCCCGGCCCCCACCACCTCGTCGGAGTCTACGACGGCGTGCAGATCAAACTCTATATCGACGGTACCCTCGCCGCACAACGCCCTACCAATGGCTACCCCCTGCAAACCACTACCGCTCCCATCGACCTTGGCCATATAGCCCAGGGCACGGCCCGCTTCGAAGGCACCATCACCGAAGTCTACCTGGCTAATACCGCCCGCGACGACGCCTGGGTCGAAGAAGCCTATCGCACCACCAACACCTATAAAGACAAGCCGATATGAAAATCAGCGAAATTGAAGTCATCCCCCTGCGCGTGCCCTACGAAGACCGCATCCGCAAAGCCTACTATCACTTCGGCATGAGTGAAGAAGTGACTCTCTACAAGTTTCACAGTGATAGTGGGCTGGTCGGCCTCGGCGAAAATATCGGCCCGCCCTTCGAACAAAGCCTGCTCGACGCCTATCTCGGCACCGACCCCTTCGACCACGTGATGAGCACCGGCCGCTACAATCTCGATATGGCCTGCTACGACCTGATGGGCAAACACCTCGGCTTACCCACCTGGAAGATCATGGGCCAGCAAATGCGCGAATGGGTCAGCATGGGCTGGTGGATGCCCTGCATGTCACCTGTAGACTCGGCCGCCGAAGTCGCCGAAGCCGCCGCGCGCGGCTATCGCGGCCTTAAGTGCAAAGCCCGCGCCTTCTACGACGTCGTCGAACAAGCCAGTGCTATGCAAGAATCTGCCCCCGCAGACTTCCGCATCGAATTCGATTTCAACGGCGCCTTAGTCAATGTCGAAAGAGCGCTCCCCATCCTGCGCGAACTGGAAAAAATTCCCGTCGTCAAAGGCATAGAAGAGCCCATCTTCGCACACGATGTCGAAGGCTGGCGCCACCTGCACAATGAAATCCGCCTCCCCTTCTACCTGCATGGCGTCTCCACCGTACTCGACGGCCCCTCCCGCCAGCCCTCTGGCCCTTGGCTCGGTCTACGGGCCGGCGATTTCGACGGCGCGCTCTGCAGCCACGAGCACATCCGCAACGCGCTCGCCGCCGGCTGGACCTTCGCCTCCGCCAATACCCCGATTCTACTCCAGTATGTTGGCACCGGGATCACCGCCGCCTTCGCCTGCCAACTCGGCGCCGTAGTGCACACCGCGACCCTGCCCGGCGTCACCGCCAGCCATGCTTATGTCGACGATCTAATCGTCGAGCCCCACCCGGTCCAGCGCGGCTTTATGAAGGTCCCGCAAGGCCCCGGCCTAGGCATCGCACTCGACGAAGACGCCGTCGCCCGCTACCGCGCCCAGCCCGCCGCCGAATGGCCCCGCCATTTCTCAGTCGTCACCCTGCCCGGTGATATCGAACACTACTACCAAAACCTGCAACAGGCCGAGCGCCTGATGAAACTGGGGGTCGACGAGCCCTTCGCTCCCGGCATCCGCTTAATAGAACGCGAAGACGACGGTAGCGCATCATTCGACCACATCTGGCAACGCCTACAAACGCAGGACTGGCCCATCTGGGAATAAGGAGATAAATCATGAGCGAAAAATACACCGTTGCAATCATCGGCTGCGGCCGCCTCGGCCAACACTATGCCGAAGTCTATCAGACCCTGCCCAACACCAAGCTAATCGCCATCGCCGAATACAATCCCGAGCGCCGAAAAGTCGTCGGCGAGCGTTTTGGCATATCTGCCCTCTACCAAGACGCCGACGATCTCTTCCGCCACGAAAACCCCGATCTCTCCGTCGTGGTATTGCCCGGCAAATACATCAAACAAGCCGTTATCGCCTCGGCGCAAGCCGGCGTCAAAGGCGTCTCCACCGACAAACCGATAGAAGCGCGCCTAAGTGATGTCGACGAGATGATCGAAGAATGCGAAAAACGCAATATCGTCTTCTCCGGCGGCAACCTACAACGGGCCATCGGCGAAGTCCAGGAAGCCGCCCGCTGGCTGCGCGCGGGCGACTATGGCGAGTTGCGCGGGGCAAGCGTGCACGGCTGGGGCGGCGAAATCTCCGGTGGGGGCTGTCAACACATCGCCGTCTTGCGGCTCTTCACCAACGCCGAAATCAGCGAGGTCACCGCCTGGGGCATGCCGCAAGAAGCCCTCGAAAAAGACGACGACGAAGGCCTGATGATCAACGCGCAATTCCAACTCAGCTCCGGCCTCAGCTGCCCGGTGTTCGGTGCGGCTACCCCGCAACGCGGTGTCGACGTGTGGACCAACGACGCGCTAATCCGCTGGGACTGGGGCCCGCCCGAAATCTACCAGGGTTTCGACGAGCAGGGCGCGCGCGTCAAAATCGACCGCCCCTACACCCCGCTCAAATATCCGCGTTTCTCCTATCTAGGTACTTCGGTATTGTCGTTTCTGGACGCAGTTGAAAACGGTGGCCAACTCTACGTCTCTGGCCACGACTTGCGCCAATCGCTCGAAGCCGCAGTCGCCGCCAAACACTCGGCACTCAGAGACAGCGCCCCACTCAAACTGCCACTCGAAGACCGTTCGCTCGCCCTCTACCCGCGCGCTTACCGCTGGCTCGGCGGCGACCAGTCCGGCGTGGTGCAAACCACACAACAGGCGCTGGAAGACGAGCTTTTTCCACGATCGTCGTAACACATAAACGGGTCAGACACAAGGATTCAAAACGCGCCCGACCCACATTTGTCCGCACCATCCTGCTCACGCTATTACATCCAGATCCGCAAAGTGATAGCACGTGAGATCATTCTGCTTTGCTCACCCCAACAAATATAGGTTGCTTATGATAGCGCTGTCGCTTAAGGTATTTCTTGCATGCAATAATAAATTTTCAAAGTGGAGATACGCTGCTGCGGCCAAAAGTTCGTTACTTGAGGAAATACGCCTGTATCACGAACCTTTTGTTCGTACACAACCAGTTATCTGAAGATAGAAAACACCTTGCCTATCCTGGTTTACTCAATAGAGGAATTTGATGACCGGAAGAAAAGTTTTGCCTTTGATGGCTTTTATGAGCAGCATGTCGATTATTTTTGGCCTTCCAGCCTCAGATCAATGACCTGGGCGGGTCCCAATAATTCGCTCATTTAGGGTATGAGTATTTTAGTATGTATAAAGTCTTCCGTGCTTAAATAGCCGAGTCGACTATGAGGTCTATCCTCGTTGTAGTGTTGGCGCCAATCGGCGATTACTACTCTTGCTTCCAGTAGATTGAGCAAGAGTTCACGGCTTAAACATTCGTCCCGGAAACGACTATGGAAGCGCTCAATATATCCATTTTGCCATGGACTACCCGGATCAATATAGATCGTCTTAATACGGTTGTCATTTAGCCATTGTTGTACTGTAGTCGCAATGAATTCAGGACCATCGCCACCACCTTCGGTTAGAGCGCAATTCGGACTTAAACTCGGGCTAGCCGTTCCCCCGCAGGATCCACGCGTGGAGGGTCCCGGTTTGTGGGATGACTGGAGCGAGGCTGTTCGCACTGCTGCCGCGATAGCCTCCGAGGTCTAAAGCTGAACCGCGCCGGCACGGCCCACTTAACACGTCGACTTGCGCCGACCCTATCGGACGTTGGCCCAACGCGTAGTTCGCTTGGTGCGCCAGCAGGATTTGCGCGCTTGTATCGGTCGGCGGTTTAAACTGAGCTTCCTCATTCTCTCAGTAGGTATTGCAGAACGCTCTGAAAATAGCCTTGGGGCCAGCCGCCGCCTACACCTCCAACAACACCCGCTGCACATGCCCATACCCTGCCTCCGCCACCACCACCCCACACCTTGCCTCCACCTCCACCACCCCACTCCCACAAAAAAACCGATACCGCCCCACCTCCGGCAAAACAAACCAACTCGTCCCCGCCGCATCTGCCCGAACCCCATACCCCAACTCTCCCTGCCCCTCACACGCCACAACAAACACCGGCGCGCCCGCCACTGCCACCCCACCCTCGACCACCTCAACTACGACCTCCGGCATCCGCTCCGCATTGAGTGGTCCGACATCGCGCCCGGTCCAGCGCCGAAACAGTGCCTTTGACCACGCGCTGGTCGCCGTCGGTTGCGACACCGGCTGCGATGGATCGCACCAGTTCAAATAAAGCCGAGCCTTACCCTGCGCCGCCTGCGTACCCTCGCCGAATGGATCGATACGGGCATCCATGCCCGACTGCGATGGCCAGCTAATCTCGGGCGTTACCGGCACGACCAGGTTATTGGGCACCTGCTCGCTAAAACCGCGATAATCCATATCGGCCAAATGAAAGGTCTGCAAACCGTGGATATTGCGCTCGGGGATCTGCGTTAGAAAATCCCACCAGCCATCCATTAAAGGCGGCTCTTTATCGTTCTCCCAAATCGCCCCAGCAAAAATACCCGCTTCGCCCACGCGCACCGGTTTGAGCGGCAGCGTCGCGCGAATCGTCTCAATGCTCGCTTCGATTTGCTCGCGACTGCTAAAGAGTCGATAACAATCAATCAACTCGATCAACTCATCGTCGGCGATGGCCGGGTCAAAAGTCACCTCGGCGATCCGGCTCGGATCCAGTTCCTTGACCTTGCGCAACAAAGGCACGCAAAAAGCCGGTTCGCGCGCATCAGTAATATCCCAAAACAAGATCGACGGATGGTTGCGCACGCGCCGCATCCAATGATCGGCCACCGCCAAATGACTTTGCATAATCAGCTGAAACTCTGGCCCATCTTTCATCCCGTGCGGAACCTGCCCCGTGCCGACGCAGAAATTGGCGCCGACGACAAAGACCCCCATTTCGTCGGCCACATCGTAGAAGACGTCCGGTGGTTCGTAGCGGTGGTGCTCGACGATACTGATATTGGCATCGGCCAATTCCTGAAACTTGCGCGTCAGCCACTGCCGCTCGTAGACATAGGAAATCGTATGGTCGCCCCACGGCATCAACTTTTCGCCATTGAGCAACAATTGATCGCCTTCAGCCCACACCTCGCGAAAACCAAAACGTACGATCTGCTCTTGCCCCGCAAGCGATACACGCAAAAAGTAGAGCACCGGCTCGCCATAGGGCGGCCGCCCCCAAAGCATCGGCTCGGCCCAATCTGCAACGATATCAATATCCTGCACCGCTCCCGGCTCGACCTCCACCGCACAAGCGGGCAACGCCAGTTGCAATTGCCCTTGGCGCTCGACCTGCCATTCGACCGACCCGGCAAAGGCCGCCTCCCCCTCATTGCGCACCGTAGCCCGCACGCGGATCGTCTTTGCGCGCACCGAAGTCACCACATATATATCTTCGAGCCGCACCGGCGACTGCCGATACAGCCAGACATTGCCCTCCAGACCCACCGTCGCGGCGCTGGTACTCCAAAAAAGGGTGTCGATCGCTTTTTCAGCCTGCTCGCTCAGCGCCTCGACTTCCGCGTGCGCATAGGTCCCACTGCAGTTATGCGTATATATCTTCAGCTCATAATCGCCGCCCGGTTGCACCAACGCCGACAAATCCAATTTCCACGGCAGCCGCAGATGATAGTGCTCGCCAATGATCTCATCCTCTAAATAAGCCCGGCCATAATGCCGCACCCGCCCTAAATCGAGCCATAATCCATCAACCGGCCAATCCTCAGGGATCTGCAATCGCGTGCGATACCAACCCGATTCCGGTGGCTGCTCTTCGAACTCCCGCGAACGATGCGGCACCCGAACCGGTGTCCAGCCTTCTTTCGGCGGCTCCTCATCCGGCCCGGCAGCAAACGACCAGATGCCATTGAGCAATAGTTTATCGACCATAATTACCGTCCTGATCCAGCGGATAGATCGGCCGCGGCAAATGCTCCCAGGTCAGATCCTCTAAATGCGAAGTCGTACCGCCCGGCGTATCGACCCGCACCACCTCGGATATCCACTCTTGATAAAACTGCCAATTGCTCGCCGTCTTCAGCACTACCATCTTGACGTCCGCCAGATCAATGCCGAAGTGCTCATAGACCACCGGGTGATTGCCGCCAATCCCGCGCTTTTCAGTCACCAAGATCCGAATCGCGCCCACCTCTAACAACACCGCCTGCCCCAGATCAAATGACTCAAAACCGAGCATATTCACATCAAAGCGGCCACCGCCAATCGCCGCGACCTTCGCCGTTAACTCCAGTGGTTCGCCAAAATTCGCATCTAACTTACCGCCAATTATCGTCGTCAGTTCCCCGCCCACTCCCACCGCAACCGCCGCCGCAACCGTCTCCGGATCGACCATCGGCACCAGCGCTAACGACGGGACCTGCTGCCGCACTAGCTCGGCCAAAATGGTCGTGCTGTCACCCGTCGCCCCACCAAATACGCTATCGCCGGTATCCGACAAAATCACCAGGCCTTTCGCAGCTTCTTGCGCCCGGCGCACCGCTTCTTGCGGAGTAATACTATCTAAACGGCAAAACTCGTCGCGCAAAGCCCATGCCCGATCCGCCAATTCATCCGCCAACACTTCGGCCAACTCCTCATCGTCATTGGTAACCACCGCTGTCGCCCAACCGCCCTCGGGCACATCCAGCCAGGGCTGCATCGGGAAATTCGACGTCGACAATACCCCTGGCCGCTTTTCCATCTCACGAGCCAAATCAAACCAAGCCTTCATAGGCCCGTGTGCGGTCAGAAACTGTTCTTGATGTGTAATCAGCGGGATTTTGCGCCAGGCCATAACCGGCTCTATCTGCTCGCGCAAGATGCCCAATAACAAGCGACCAGCCAACACTCCGGTCTCATACTGATCATGCGGCTGCGTGCGATGGCCGACCAGCGCGTCGACCTGGGCGACCATCGCTTGCGTGAGATTGGCATGGTGGTCGAGCGAAATCACCAAGGGCACTTCCTCACCGATCACCTGCCGCACGATATACAATAAAAAGGCCTCCGTATCGTGCACCCCATCGGCCACCGCCGCGCCGTGCAAGGCAAAATACATCGCGTCAAGCGGCCCGGCTTCTTTGAGCCCATCGGCGATCTTTTTAGCGAAATGATGCAAGGTCTCCGCCGTCAACGGTCCACTGGCCCCGGCCCAACCATGTATAATCGGCACCGGGACCCAATCGAATTCGGCATCGAAGGTCTGCACAAAACCGCCGATCGCTCCAACCTCGCGACACTTGTCTAAAATCTGCTCGCCCTCGAACAAACCATAAAGTTCATAGGTTTCCAGCGTGGTCGGCACCGGGCTAAAACTGCTGGTCTCCTGCCCGTATGAAGCAATCGCAATTCTCATTCCATTTCTGCCTTTCCCTGACTAAATGCCCAATCGTACATCTGCCCCGCCCGCCTGGCGACCAAGGCCAAATCCCGCGACAAAAGCAAGCGCTCGACGACAAGCGCCTCGGCAGCTTCCTCCGCGTGCCTGACATAATCTCCCCGATCGCGATACCGCGCCGCGATCGCAGGGCGCAAATCACACGTGTCCCGGTCCTCATCCTTTGCTGCAAAAGGCAGCCATCCGCCTTGCAGACCCACAATTGCCCAGGTAGCCCCCTGCGCCTCGGAGCGCAAACGCCACCCCACAAAGCTCCCCAAAGGCGCGGCGACCTCCGGTAAGCGAATGCCCGCGATCTCGTTGCCATCGGCATCCACCGCCGGCAGTAAAGTCTCATATTCATCCCCCAAGCCTGGCGGCTCTGTAGCGATAACTCCCTTATCCCAGTCTGGACCGTAATCGAGTTTCCTCGGTCGACGGTGCCGCCTCGGCAACGGCATCCCGGGCAATGACGGAAACTCCAGCGCCGTAAAGTGGCGCAAGGTTCCATCGGCGATCTTGCCATAACGGCTCACGGGCGGCTCGACCCCTTCTTGAGCCCATCGGTCGAGCGCCTGCAACAATGCCCGATGGCCAAGGCGAAAATCGACCGGATTTCCCGGCAAAGCATTTGCCTCGACCGGCAGATCCGCGGCGCCATGCTGAGTCGAGGAAAAATGATAGATGCGCACCGCAGCAGGTACTGCCAGATCCACCGCTCCACTCATATCGATATGCGCCAACGCAGCGCCCCTGTTCCAATACTCGGTCGAAGAATTGATATAAAAGATCTTCGGCGTAGTCCTTTGCTGCTCGCATTTATCCAATAGCCCTTCGGTCGCCCCCGTATGGGGATCCTGCTGCGGCGCATCACTGAAGGGAAATTGCTCGGTGGGATAGTAGGAATCAAAATGCGCGCTGGCATGACGCGATGGCTGCGCAAAACGGTGATTAAAAGAGCCCATGCTGCCACCGGCGACATTGACCTGCAGGGCATCAAATACCTGACGCCCTTCTTCATCGGCGTTAAAGCCTTGATAGAGTAAATGCCGTAAAAAGCGCCCGCTCTGCGACGAGCCAAAACCATAGGCCCGCGCAATCGTCGGCTGCCCGTTTTGCGCGGTCGGATTCTCCGCGACGTATTTAAGGTTTGCAACAAAGTCTCTCGTCACCGCCAAGCCCGTGCCCATAATCACCGGGTCTTTACCGGTATACACCAAATTGTAAATCAACCCAGGTATAAACCCCGCCGCATAGTGAATCGCCGGCCGACCATCGTCGAGCCGGGTAAATTCCCATGTCGCTCGTGCGATCGGCTTCGCCTCACCGTAGGGCTCTTCGCAGACGGTCAATTGCGCTTGGTGCTCGCTACCTGGCGCTACTTCGTAAGGCCGATGATACCGACTGCCCAACGAATGGATTTGCATCGGCTCATCCACCAGTATCTCACATCCTACCGGCCCCTCCACACCACGGGCCACCGGCGCGTCCAGCGTCAACAAATTAAAATCATCGTCCGACTCCGGCGGTACATCCGCCTGCCAGGCGCACGCAGCCACCACATAACCTGCTTCCAGCAACAACCCGTCGCCGAACTCCGCTTCCGTCTCCGGAGCATTCGACCCCTCGGCTAGGTTAAACGTCGACAAAGCGCCCTTGCGGCCCCTATTCACTACATAGTAGAACAAATTGCCATTGCCCCGGGCGCGGTCCACCGGTTGCAGAATCCAAATATCGGCGCGGCACTCAACCAGACCAACCGCATTGCGCGGTGCCAATGCCAGATCAACCACTGCCTGGTTGTGCCGATGCTCGGGGTCAAAGGCAAAATACGCGCTGCCCGTCAATTGTTCGTAGCTGCCGGCCGCGCCAAAATCTTTACCATCGAGAACCGGTTCGCAAGCGGCAATTTCAAATCGCCTCAACATATCAGCCTATAAACCCTCTGTAGGCATCGACCAAATTAGTCGCGCCCTCACGAACAAATTCCAGTTCGTCGGCTGCCTCGAAAAAAAGCGCCCCCTCTTCCACCCAACGCCGACCCGCCTCGGCATTGATCGCGGTAGTGCCGAAGGGCACCTCATATTGCTTGCACAACGCCAATATCTCCGCCATCGGCCCGCGCACCTCCGGGTGGTCGGGATTGCCCGGTTGACCCAATTCCACCGAAAAGTCGCCCGGCCCGACATAGACCATATCAATACCCGGAGTACTGATAATCTCATCGGCGTTTTCGTAAGCCTTTTTCGTCTCAATGTGAATCACCAATGACACCTCCTCGTCCTGCTCTTGTAACCACGCGCGCGCATCTTCCGGCACGACAAAATCACTATTGCCGTACCCGGGCGCCGCTGCCCGCGTGCCATTGGGCGGAAATTTCAGATAATCCAACAAGGTCTCGACCTGGGCACGCGTCTCGGTGCGCGGTAACTGAATCCCCACCACGCCACACTCCAGCAATTTCGCCACCTCGGCCCGCTCCAATTGCGGTGTCTTGGCGATCACCGGCAAACCATTGTCGCGCGCGGCGAGCACCGTATCAGCAAGATCCGTCGCACTGAAAAAGACGTGCTCGTACTCGAGATAGACAAAATCAAAACCCGCCTGCTGATAACATTTGACCAGCGACGGGCGGACGATCTCGCCCAAGATGCCGCCGAGCAACACTTCGCCGGCCTTGAGTCGGGCTTTTAACTGGCGACCGGGGCCACCTTCGGGATAGAGATGGGCGTTGGGTGGTTTATTCGTTTTTGGCTTGGGCATGGTGCGTTTATCTCCTTCAGCATAATGAGCTTGAAAATATCCGCCGCACAACCTACTGCGCCCGCTACCGACGGGCAAGCCAAGTTGTGAACTCACAATGAGCCGCTTGCCATACCCCTGCTCCGCTACTTTTTTATTCTTCTTATAGGCGGCCGCCTTCTATTTCGGGCGTTTTGCAACTGCGCAATAAAGCCAGTCAACAGGTGCTAATACGCGACGGATATCACCCGACGCCTTCTCTGTATTCCCCCATCCCCATCAATCCGCAATTCAGCGACATAGAGCCCGGGCGGCACCCGGACATCGTCTAGTGCTCGCCCGTCCCATACCAACACCATGTCCCCCGCCAAGGCCTGCTCTTCCAACATCTGCAACAACCGTCCCGCCATATCGAATACTCGCAGCCCCACCAACCGCGGCGCGAGCACATTCACTAGGTCGAACTCTACCCGCAACACATCGTTGACCCCATCCGCATTCGGGGTCAAGATCCGCGGCTCGATCGCTACATTGGCCAATAGCTGGAGGCCCACCGGCAAACGCACCGCATTTGTGCTGCTGACGACCTCCGCATAAGCGTCGCCGGAATCTACTCTTTGCCGTGAGAGAGCGGCGTCACGACTATCGGCGAGAAAGGCGTCAAAACGGGTAGCGTCGACAAATACCGTCCCGACAAAACGCAACTCGAGCAACTTGCTCTCGCGAATGGGTGCTGGCAATGTGACCGCAAAACCCATATCCATCTCTTCCACAACCACTTCTTGTCGCTCGCCGTCGACCCAAACCCCTTTAAACTCGACCGGCGCGGAAGTCTCCAATAGCAAGCGGTCAAAACCCGTCCTGGCAATCTGCCGCGGCTGAATATAATAAGCGAATTCCGTCTGTTTTCCCGGCTGCACTTGCAGGGGAAAGATCTCGCCCAACGCCTGTTGGGCCAGTGGATTGTCAAACTCAATTTCCAACCAATCCAGTTGCACCCCGCGCTCGGGCCTTTCCGATACCAGGGCGACCTGTAACTCCATATACCGTCGCGGCGAGGGGGATTGAAAGGCCTCACCCGGCCGCAGGTAGATATTGCTCCAGGGACTCCAATCGCCACCGGCGGAAAACGCGGTGTCAATCCGGCCCTTAAAACTGGGAATTAGCTTGTTGTACTTTTTAGCGGTGACTTCCTTGTTGTTCTTGTCGTGATACGTAATCTGCAACTGTAGCTCGTTGCCGCTGCGGCTGCGCACTTCCAGATGGGACCCCGCTGGTGCGTCGGCCCCCCAACGCAAAGTCTGTACCTGTTTGTCCGAGTCCAAGTCGATAAGAGGTGAGGAGAACTCCATCCGTGACGGATGGCCAGCCCCAAAGACTTGCAACTCCCGCGTACCGCCCCAGAACTGACAGGGCGGCACGATGCCACAACCCGTGCAGGCCGCGGCGCAGGCCGCATCCCAGAATACCCATTCGACCCGCACATAGCGGGTCCTGGTCGTGGCGAAATGATGGTTGGCGATCCCCAATTGACGGTTGGATTGCGAGGCCTTGCCGGCAAATTGCTTATGCCAGATCCGCGTGCCATCGGGCGCCAGTGAACCGTCCGAAGTCAGCACTTCGTAGGTGTCGAAGTTGAAGCGAAATTGTCCCGGCCGCGACAGGAAATCGCCGACGATCCGCACTAGATCAACCCAGTAAACCGCACCCAGGTCCAGCGTCATCCGCGAAATCACATTAACAGAGCGGTTGATGCGTCGATTTTCGCTCCATAGCGAGAAACGGCCATCGGCCAGCGGCAGCACATTGGCGAACGAAGCGGCATCGCCGAAACCATCGATATCGACAATGAGTTCCAACCCCCCGCCCTTCGCCAGCAGATCCAACGCCATATTGTCGCCAATCGCCTCGACCTCGACCTCAACAAGCTCAGCACCCGAGACCAAGTCCAGCGCTTCGAACCGCATAAATTGCAGCAGCGGGTCACGCACCGGATCCAATTCGATAGTAATCCGATGTTTGGCGTTTTCCTTGAAACGCTGCTTAGTCCGGTAGATAAGGCTGCCCTCGATCGGATTGCCGACCACATCTACAGCCGGCTCGCCCGTTGACAGAAAGACATCGAATAGCGCTAAAGGCGGTGCTTCTTCAGCAAAGACCAGCGTTATCCGCCGCGCCGCCACTGCCCGTCCTAGGTCGATTTCGATCCACCAGTCCTCGGGGTTGGCTGTCGGGTCGGGATTCCAACCCGTCAATGGGTCTCCGTCGATAAGCCGGTCGGCGGTGAAGGCATTTGATCCAACCGCGCGAATCCCCCCCCCAAACGCCGCTGCATTGCGCACCGGATCGACATTCTTGCGGATCTCCACCGGACGCACAATACCGGCCTGGTCAAGCTGCACAATACCCATGGGCAGCGGCCATTCTCGCCATTGCTCCGCCGTATCGAAACGAATCTGCTCAGCGGCTATCGCAGCGGATAATCCCAGCACGAAGCTACCGCTGCATAAAATTGCTTGCACTGCTGTAAATGCCAAGACCTGTCCGTATGATTAAGGTTTAATTGCTGATTGTCGCTATAGTATATACACCGAAACAGCCTCGCAAAAGTTTTACCTCCCAGATGCATATAGGTAACCGTCCCACCTATCGCGATACGAGAAGCAATACCGCGGCCGTTGCCAAACTGTTAACTGCAGGCAAGAGGATTGTTCTTCCCAGCGATGGAGTGATCCACATCTTCCGATTACCGGCCGGTAACACGCAATACAGTCGTTTGCCCGAACTCGCCAAGGACTCTCAGCAGCACAACCGAGCGCTTGGACCTGATTCAGCACCGCAATCATCGCCATTCTCCCGCCGCGACGCACACAGCATCCGAAAAGTGCGGCCAGATTCGGTCGAGCCATAGGGCCTTTCGCGTCACCTACCGATGGCCAGTAAACTACTGTCGGCAGTTCACCGCACAGCAACAAGGCCGAATCGCCCGCTTCAGATCCAGTACTACATGTCCAACAACGAGTTCAACCGATTGCCAACGGAACGACTAGCTGCCACCGCTACTCTTGTAAAAAAAGCTTCCTTTAGCGAGATTGCCCTGCTATGGAAAAGGCAATCCCCAGCGCATACGCCCGCTATATTGACAACCGCAATAGCGATCTCCATTCGCTCAATGATCCGGCGCAAGGCCTCACGTTGCGGGGATTCTGGGTCGGCTCTTTCCTCAGTTTCTTCCTTGCGATCGGTGCCCCCTACGGCAATATGATCATTCGCGGCACCTATATGAGTCTGGACTTTAGCACCCCCGGAGCGATCTTCCTATTCCTATTCCTCATCGGCGTATTCAACCTCTCCCTCAAATTCGCCGAGCGCAGTCTGGCCCACGCTCTGGCCTGTGCTCTGCCGGTGTCCGCAGCCTGGCTTTTTGCCTACTGGCCACTGGACAACTTCGACATCCACTCGCCCGGACTGATCTTTTCTACTTTCGTACTGATCACGGCTCTGGGCGCCGGGCCTCTGGCCGCTAGTGGCCGGCGCCTGGCGCTCAATCGCTCCGAATTGATCCTGGTCTACGTCATGCTAACCATTGTCTCTGCGGTGTGTACGATGGGCCTGGGCGAGCAAATCCTGCCGATGATATCGGCGATTTTCTACTACGCCTCGCCGCAGAATCAATGGACCGAAAAACTTTTTCCCCACCTACCACAGAAACCTATCTTGGTCGACGACGGCAACAACAATAGACTGTTCTACGAAGGACTGGAAAAAGCGGACCAACCCATCCCGTACCACGCCTGGACCGAGCCGCTCTTATGGTGGGCGATTCTCTTACTGGCCGTCTACGTAACCATGGTGTGCATCGCCGTCCTGCTGCGGCGCCAATGGATGGACCGCGAACGTCTGCCTTATCCTATTGCCCAAGTCGGTTTGAGCATGATCCGCGGCGAGCGCAGCGACCGCCTGATCAACGAGTTCTTCAAAGAGCCAGCGATGTGGATCGGCTGCGCTATTCCGCTCTTTCTCGGTTCGCTCCGCGGCCTGCACGCCTATTATCCAGAAATACCCGTCATCAACCCCATCTGGCACCTGTCCTTTATCGGCCATCAGCGACTCGAACTGAGTATCCGCTTCGCCATCATGGGATTCGCGTATTATATCAACTCGAGCATCGCCGCGGGAATATGGGTCTTCCACCTGCTGGCCAAATGCGAGAAGGAAGTGCTGGCTTCAACCGGAATAACAGCACCGGATCAGCAGATTGTGTTCGGGGCTTCCGATTCCCTGCCCATGGCCTATCAGGGGGTAGGGGCCCTTGTCGCCCTCGCCCTTTTCGGCCTCTGGATCGGACGCCAGCACCTTAAAGAAACTGTCCTCAAGGCCCTAGGTCGGGCCGACCACGTCGACGACAGCAGCGAAATCCTCAGCTATCGCAGCGCCGTTTTTGGCACCTTCGGAGGCATGGCGGTGATCGCGACCTGGTTCTGGATCATCGGTACTCCAGCAAGCATCGCCCTGGCCTTTACCACTATGGCCATCCTGGTCTTCATCGGCATGACGCGGATCGTGGTCGAGGCCGGCGTGCCGGTGGTGCGTTCGCCGATGGCGACACCCGATTTCATGGTCCAGGGCCTGGGCTCGAATCTGGTTGGGACTACGGGGTCTTTCAACCTCTCGCTGACCTATATGTTCGCCGCTGACACGCGAATTTTCGTCATGGCTATCTGCGCCAATGCCCTCAAACTGATCGAACAAATGGCGCCGCGCGACCGCCGACTGATCTTCTTCAGCATTATCCTGGCGCTCTTTATTGGCACTTTGGGTGCATTGTGGATGATCTTTCACATGGCCTATCGCCACGGCGGTATCAACCTCAACAGCTGGTTTTTCAAAAGCGACCCGGCCTTCGCCTATAGCCTAGCCATGCGCGGTATGAATCTGCCCGAGATCTTCTGGCCCGGTATCGGTTTTTTTACCGGTGGCGGAGTATTGATGTGGATAATGCTCTGGATGCGCCAACGCTACCTCTGGTGGCCAATTCACCCAATCGGATTCCCCATCGGCGGCAACTACCAGTTTATGAATCCGCTCTGGTTCAGCGTCTTCCTGGCCTGGGCAGTGAAAAAAATGGTTCTGCGCTTCGGCGGCGCTGGAGTCTATCGCCGCAGCCAGGTTTTCTTTCTCGGCCTGATCGCCGGCCAGGCCTTGAGCAACGGCCTTTGGCTGATTATCGACTATTTCACCGGCAAGGTGGGAAACCACATCTTCACCATATGAAAGCCTGTCAAAGCGTAAACATACGTTAGGCCACGTTTTGCTAAATCCTATAGGTAAATTATCCCGCAAACAATCCATTGCTCTATTAGCCATTTATCACAACATCTCATAATTCAGTCAATTAAATCAGAAAAATCATAGATGGATTATAGATGGCGCCCGACCTAATCGCCTGACGCATCCACCATAGCTTGACCAATGATATACGCCGCAGCCACAATAGCCACCGGCAGGGTGATCTCTACCGCGCCCGTAGCTGCCGCCGCACCCGCTGCCGCCGTCACCGCCAGCTTACGGCTGGCCACCTTATCCATTACCCTTTTATTAAGTCCATAGTAGTTACTCCTTTTAGCGTTCGCCCATCCGATCAAACCTTTGGCAGGAGATTCTCTCATGCGCAAGTTGCCACATATCCTATCCGTAATCCCTCTGTTGCTTTTTGTTAACTTGGCCCACGCCGGTGACCAGGAAGACCTCCAGGCCACGATGGACGCCATCACGACCGCATGGACTTCCGGTGATGTTGACACCGCCCAAAAACACTTTTTACCCGAGGTAGACAATTTCGACATTGACGGCGGCCTACTTTTTCCAATGGCTTTTGATGATACGCGAGCGGCGTTTGCAGCGGGTCTACAGTTCAAGGTGCAAGTGGTCCATCCCGATATCATATTTTATGGAGACACTGCAATCGTGAGGGCATACCAGATACGACAAGTTACCCCCCCAGGTGGGACTCTTATCAACATGACAGTACGCGCCACTGTGGTCTTTGTTAAACAGAAAGGCCAATGGAAGGTCGCCCACTGGCATGCTTCATATCTGACCCCGCCCAATCCTAAGTAAGGACGGTGTGGTGGCCTCGATTTTTAACATTGTTGTTGACTCACAACGCACATTCTCGCGGTCGTGGAAAAACATTTGAAGAGAAAAACCGCCAGATGAGTTTTTGAACCGGCCGATATTTTTCAGGCGGAGTTTAGAAATTCCATTTCTGCGAGCATAATTATAGTATCCAATGTCGCTCTGTGATCCGCAGAATGGCGTCGGCATTGGCGTGACCTTCGTTAGTTGACCCAGTTTCGTGGTGAGTATTTCTTAGACCCAACGGAGGCATACTCATGAAAGGCAAAACGCACAGTACGGAAGAGATTATCCGTATTCTTC
>Ga0315339_1000716_pt1 | contig 36954 bp, 35 predicted proteins | sample ASW17metaG_FD_204514 | JGI IMG/M metagenome (GOLD analysis project Ga0315339, IMG submission 204514) | Ammonia-oxidizing marine archaeal communities from Pacific Ocean, United States - ASW #17 | ecosystem: Environmental > Aquatic > Marine > Oceanic | place: USA: California | collected 2016-12-05 | reverse complement strand
CCAGCGCCGGTACGAAGCGCCGCTCGCCGCCGCTGCTGGTGCCCTGACCGCCCGGCTGTTGTACCGAATGGGTGGCGTCAAACACCACCGGGCACCCGGTCTCGGCCGCCATGATCGGCAGCGCCCGCATGTCGGACACCAGGGTGTTGTAGCCGAAGCTGGCGCCACGCTCGCACACCAGCACATTGCGATTGCCGGCCTCGTCGAGCTTGGCGACGACATTGCGCATGTCCCACGGCGCCAAGAACTGTCCCTTCTTCACATTAATCGGCCGGCCGGTCGCGGCGGCGGCGCGCAATAGATCGGTTTGGCGACACAGGAACGCGGGAATCTGCAACACATCGACGGCACGCGCCACGATCGTGCACTGCGCTGGTTCGTGCACGTCGGTCAGCACCGGGCAGCCGACGGTCTCGCGAATCTCAGCGAAAACGTCGAGCGCCTCGTCGAGCCCGACCCCGCGCGAACCGCTGGCGCTGGTGCGATTAGCCTTGTCGAACGAGGTCTTGTAGATCAGGCCGATGCCGAGCCGAGCGCACATCTTGGCCAACGCTCCCGCCATGTCGAGGGCGTGCGCGCGCCCCTCCATCACACACGGGCCAGCGATCAGACCGAGCGGACGGTCGTTGCCCAGCGTCACCGGTCCGCCTAGCGTCACCGAACCGATGGCGACGTGGCGGCAGGCGAGTCCGTCCACCGTCTAGACTAACCTCGATTGCTCGACCGCCGCCTTGACGAACGAAGCGAACAGTGGATGCGGTTTAAACGGCTTCGAGGTCAACTCAGGATGAAACTGAACGCCGACGAACCACGGGTGGTCGGCGAGCTCGACGATCTCAGGCAGCGTCCCATCGGGCGACATCCCCGCCATCACCAGGCCCGCCGCGCTGAGCCGGTCGCGATAGGTGATATTGACCTCGTAACGATGGCGGTGGCGTTCGGAGATTCGCGCCGCACCATAGATTTTGCGCGCCCGGGTGTGCTCAAGCAGCTCGCACTCGTAGGCACCGAGCCGCATCGTGCCGCCGAGATCACCGCCAAGATCGCGGACCTCGCGCTCGTTTCCGTGCAACCACTCAGTGAGTTCCCCGACAACCGGGTCCTGGCACGGTCCGAACTCGGTCGAGCCCGCCGCCGGCAGGTTGGCAAGATGGCGCGCTACCTCGATCACCGCCAATTGCATGCCAAAACAGATGCCAAAGTACGGCACGTTGTGCTGACGCGCGAAGGTCACCGCCGCGATCTTGCCCTCGGCGCCGCGCTCGCCAAAGCCGCCCGGCACCAGAACTCCATGCACATCGGCGAGACGCTGGACTCGCTCCTCGGACTCAAAGATCTCGGCTTCGAACCATTGCAGTTCGACCCTCACCCGATTGGCGATACCGCCGTGCGCCAGCGCTTCGTTGAGCGATTTGTAGGCGTCCTGCAAGCCGGTGTATTTGCCGACGATAGCGATCTTGACCTCACCCTCGGGCGCTCGGATATGGCGCACGATTTCCTCCCAGCGCTCAAGCTTTGGCTCGGGCGCGTCACTCACTCCGAACGCGCGCAACACTTCGGTATCGAACCCCTGTTCGTGATAGCTCAGCGGCACCTCATAGATCGTCTCGACATCGAGCGCCGGGATGACCGCGCTGTCACTGACGTTGCAAAACAGCGCGATCTTGCGCCGCTCTTTCTCTGGAATCGACCGATCGCACCGGCACAGGAGGATGTCGGGTTGAATGCCGATGCTGCGTAGCTCCTTGACCGAGTGCTGCGTCGGCTTGGTCTTCAATTCTGCCGCCGAGGGGATGTAGGGCACCAGGGTCAGATGAATAAAGACCGAGCGCCCCGGTCCCACGTCATTGTCGAATTGCCGGATCGCCTCGAGAAACGGCAGTCCCTCAATGTCGCCCACCGTGCCACCGATCTCGCACAGCACGAAGTCAACATCGTCGGTATCGGCGACGATCAGCTCCTTGATAGCATCGGTCACATGGGGAATCACCTGCACTGTACCGCCAAGAAAATCGCCACGACGTTCGCGGGTAATCAGACTCTGATAGATGCGGCCGGCGGTAACGCTGTCGCTGCGCCGTGATGGCACCCCGGTAAAGCGTTCGTAGTGCCCGAGATCAAGGTCGGTCTCGGCGCCGTCGTCGGTGACATACACCTCACCGTGCTGGTAGGGGCTCATGGTGCCGGGGTCGACGTTGAGATAGGGATCGAACTTGCGCAGCCGTATGGAAAAGCCGCGCGCTTGCAAAAGCGCGCCGAGCGCCGCCGATGCCAAACCCTTCCCGAGAGAGGAGACCACGCCGCCGGTAATGAACACGTACCGCGTCATGGACCGGCAGCATACAACATCGCCAAGCCTTGTCTCAACGAGTCTGGCCCCATGCCCGGTGCTCTACTCGGATAGCGGCACCGCAGGTTCTTCAACCTCGGGCGGTTGCGCCGCCGATTCGGGCATGAGTTCGGGTGCCGAGACGGCCTCGTCGACCACCGACCGCGGCGTGTTGGTGCCGCCGGCCATCATCGCCAGCACCAGACTGGTGCCGATGAAGAGTGCCGCCAGAACGGCGGTCGCCCGGGTCAGAATATTGGCCGCGGCGCGACCGCTCATCATGCCGCCGGGTCCCCCGCCGCCACCACCGCCGCCGCCAATGCCCAGGCCGCCACCCTCGCTACGTTGCAACAACACTACGATCACCAGTGTGATCGCGAGCAGCAAATGAATGACAAGCAGTATTGTTTGCATGATTCAGCCGGGGCGCGCGCCCGACGGCTGGCCCGCGCCACTCTTACACCATTCCCGCCGACTCTTACACCACCCGGTCCGACCGGCGCACACGCTCAAGCGCCAGTCTTGGCGGCAACCAGGGCTTCCACGATCGGCCAGAACGACGCCGCCGAGAGACTCGCGCCGCCGACCAGTGCACCGTCGACATCCTCGATCGCCATCAGGCCGGCGGCGTTCTCGGCCTTGACCGAGCCACCATAGAGGATCCGCACGGCCGCGCCCTCGCGCCCCATTCGCGCGGCCAATCGCGCCCGCAGGTGAAGATGAACGGCCTCGACCTCGCTCTCGCTCGGCGTGCGGCCGCTGCCGATAGCCCACACCGGCTCATAAGCAACCACAGTGTTGGCGGCGCGCGCACCCGGGGGCAACGAACCCGCGAGTTGTCGTTCGACCACGGCGAGCGCTTGGCCGGCGGCGCGCTCTGCCTCGCTCTCGCCGACGCAGACGATGGCCACCAGCCCGGCGCGATGGACCGCCGCCGCTTTAGCGGACACCAACGCGTCATCCTCGCCGTGATCGGCGCGACGTTCCGAGTGGCCGACGATGACGTAGCGGCAGCCTGAATCGGCCAGCATCTCGGCGCTGATGTCGCCAGTGTGGGCGCCGCTCTCCTCGGCATGGCAATCCTGGCAGCCAAGGTAGATCGGGGCGCCGCTCAGGCCAGCGGCGGTTTGTGCCAGCAGCAGCGCCGGCGGGCACACAACGATATCGCACGCGAATTCTGCAGCGGATGCGCGCTGCGCGAGATCGATAACCAGGTCGCGGCCCGCGTCCCGCAACCCATTCATCTTCCAGTTGCCGGCCGCCAACGGCCGTCGTCTAGGCGAATGGGGGGAGACGCTCACGGCGCGCGTTTAGCAGAAAGGATACGGGATAACCACCCGACCCCTAACACCCTCCCTTCCAAGCTCGACCGCAGTCCTGCCTTTGCGGCTCCTGTCGTGTCCTTCCGCAGCCTAGCCGGTGGCGATCTGCTTCCCTTTGTCGGCTCCGCCGATCCCGCTGCCCGCTTGCCGAGATACCGCCGCCGGCCCTATCATTACTTGATGCTTATCAACCTGCGTAAATCGGCCGGCAGCTGGGTGGTCAAGGGCTTTCTACTGATCCTGGCGTTGAGTTTCGCGGGCTGGGGCGTCAACGATATCTTCCGCCCTGACCCCAACGCCCCGGTGATCGTGGTCGGCGATCGCGAGATCACGGTGAGCGAGTTTCTCCGAGCATACCAACAGCAGTACCGCATGGCCTCTAACCGCCTAGGCGGCGCACTGACGCCCGATCAGGCACGCCAATTCGGGCTGGTCGAGGCGACAACACGACAGATTGTTGATTCCGCACTGCTCGACGTGACCGCGCGCCGTATGCGCCTGGTGGTCCCCGACAGCGTGGTGGTCGCCGAGATTCACGCCAATCCGGCGTTCCACGGCGCGGGCGGCACCTTCGACGCCCAGCTTTACGGCCAGGCATTGCGCGGCGCCGGGCTGTCGAAGGAATACTTCGAGGCGCGGAGCCGGGTGGAGACCGCCCGCCGCCAGGTTCTGATCAGCGTCTCATCTGGCGCGGAGGCGCCACGGGCACTGAGCGAAGCGTTCTACCGTCATCGCGAGGAACGCCGGGTCGCCGAGGTGATGGTGATCCCGCTCTCGGCGGTCGGTGCGGTTAAAACGCCCGACGACACAGCGCTGATCGCCTTCCACCGCGAGAATATCGCGCGTTTTATGGCGCCGGAGTACCGTACCGTATCATACGTTACCCTGCAGCCTGAGGACCTCGTAGGCGAGGTCCAGGTCAGCGACGAAGAGCTGCGCGAGGAGTTTGACGCCCGGGCCGATGAGTTCTTCGAGCCCGAACGGCGCACGGTCGAGCAGATGCTGTTCACCGACCGCGCCACCGCCGATGAGGCACGCGCACGTCTTCGCGATGGCGCGGATTTCGCGGCGGCCGCGCACGACCTTGGCAGCCTCAATGCCGACGACCTCTCGCTCGGCACGGTTGAGCAACGGGATCTGCCAACGGAAGCACGCGCACCCGTGTTCGCGCTGGCCGAAGGCGGGGTGAGCGATCCGGTGCAGACCGGTTTCGGCTGGCACATCTACCGCGTCAGGCAGATCGTGGCCGGTCGGAACCCGGACTTCGGGTCGATGCGCGATCGACTTCGGACCGATGTCGCGCTGCGCAAGGCCGGCGATTCGCTGTTCGAGATCGCCAATGCGCTTGAGGACGAGTTGGCGAGCGGCGCAACGCTCGCCGACGCGGCCGCGCGCGTCGATCTCAAGCCCCGCTACATCGAGGCGATCGACAACACCGGGCGCGACGAGAGTGGTGCCTTGGCCGCCACGTTTCCTGCCGATCCTCAGTTTCTCGACGCCGTGTTCAAGGCCGAGGAAGGCTTTGAAACGCCTCTCATCGAGACCGACGCCGGTCTCAACTTCGTCCTCATGGTCGAACGTGTAAAACCGCCCGCCGCGCGTCCGCTGGAGGCCATCCGCGATGCGCTCACCACCGCCTGGCAAGCCTCGCGGCGCGCGGAGAAAGCGCTTAAGCTGGCGCGGGACCTGGCCGCGAAAGCCGGCAGCGGCACCTCGCTCACCGACATCGCCACCGAACGGGGTTTGACGGTGACCACGACCGCGCCGTTTTCGCGCCGTGGCGGCGAGGACCCAGCGATCTCGCGCGATCTTGCGAGCGGCTTGTTTGCCGCCGCGATAGGTGACGTCGTGACGGCGCCCGTGGGCGAGTTCGAGGGCCAGGTCGTCGCCCGACTCGCCCACGTCATCGCCGCGCCGACGGGTGCGACCTCGGCCGAGTTTGCCCGAATCGATAATGCATTGCGCCAAAGCATCGCCGACGATTTGTGGCAGCAATACCGCTCCCATCTGGTCGCCTACCTAGGCGTCGAAGTCGACAAACAAGCGATCGCCGAAACCTTCTGAGCGATCCTTCGAGCTACTTCTGCGCCCCTTGTGGAGGAGGGTCGGGCTCGGGGGGCAGGCCCGAGGGCTCGCGCGCCACCAGCGCGGTGATCGGCGCCAGCGTAAGGCCGCGCTCAGCTACCCCCGGCAGCCATCGCTCGAGGGCCGTCAACGTCGCCTCGGTGGGGTGGCCAATGGCGATGGCGTAACCCTCGCGCCAGGCGATCTCCTCGGTCAGGCGGAGCTGCGCCTCGATTGCCTCGAGGTCGCGCTCATTATCCAGGAAAACGTGGCGGCGGAGATGCGGCACGCCGGCGTTCTCAGCCATCGTCTCGCCGATGCTATTGGCGATGGTACGTGAATCGAGGAACAAAAGACCGCGCGCACCAAGTTCGCCCATGACCGCGCGCATACCCGGCGCCCAGGTGGTGAAGCGGCTACCCATGTGGTTATTGATCCCTACATAACCCTCGAAGCGCTCGAGACCCCAGCGCAAGCGCCGCAGGATTTCCGCGTCGTCCTGGTCGGTCAGCAGCGCGTAGGGTCCGGGGTCCTCGTCGGCACTGATCGGCTCCATCGGCTGGTGCACGAGGAGCTCATGGCCGGCGGCTCGGGCTCGCGCCGTCTGTGCGGGCAGCGTTTCCGCATAGGGTAGGAAGGCCAGCGTCAAGGGCCCCGGCAAGTCGACCGCGCGGGCGGTGCCTGCGCGACTGACGCCCAAATCGTCGATGACGATGGCAATCAGCGGGCGTCCTTCGGGCAATACGGTGAGGACCGCATGGCGCCGCCACGCCGGCATGTCAGCGGCATCCGTTTCGTGGCGCCCAGCGTCGAGGTCGTCAGAGCGGCCGGCATTATCCGATCGCACGGCGACTCGCCGCAGCGGCTCGCGCTGTCGCGCCGGCTGTGCGCGCGCCATGGCGATCGGAGTGCGTTCGGCCGTGGCTGTACCCACTTGTCCTGGATCGGCGGTCTGGGCAGGCTCGGTGATCTTGGCGCGCTCGGGCGGGGGCGCGGTAGCCGCCAGCTTTTCCGCGCGCGGCTCTGGCGGCAACCAGTGGCCGAGCGCCGCACCGATCGCGATGCCGACGAGGAGGGCGATACCTGCCAACATTATCGACCACGGCACGCCGCGCGCAGCCGGCGCCTTGTTGCCCTGGCGCGGCGAGCGTCGTCCCTTGGTCTTGCCGGCTATCGAACTACCCGCCTTATTGCCGGCGGGGCCTCACTTCCGGCGGGCTTCATTTACCAACAGTGCTGCCACCGTCGATCTGCCACGGCGCAGGAAGGCGTTCTCGGTCAGCCCGCCCGCCGTAAGGATCAGCGCTTGCGAATCATCGCCGCGATCGATGAAGGCGGCCTTGGTGCCATCCTCTAGAGCGGTGGCGAAGGTCGCGATCGGGAACTTGATCAGTGTCGCGGCCAAAGTGCCGCCAATGGCGATCAGGAACCCCGACAGGACGGCGGTCACGATGACAGCGACGCTGCTGATCAAGCCGATGAGGGTCCCGATATCCATCGCCCGCGCCGTTGGTTCCCAGGATGCGCACGCGAGGTTAGCGCGAAAACATTGTTGGAATCACCCCTCGTCCCAACCCATCGTCGTGGTCGGTCTCTGAGCGCGCACCACCGCCGCCTAAATCCGCTGGCGTTGGAGCCGGAGCGCGTTGCCGATCACCGAGACCGAACTCAGGCTCATGGCCGCCGCCGCGATCACTGGGTTTAGCAGCAGACCGAACCAGGGGAACAGCACTCCGGCCGCGATCGGCACACCCAAGACGTTGTAGGCGAACGCAAAGAACAGGTTCTGGCGGATGTTGCGCATCACCATACGGCTGAGCCGCCGGGCGCGCACCACGCGGCCGAGGTCGCCGCGCAGCAGCGTGATTCCGGCTCTCTCGACCGCCACATCAGCGCCGCTGCCCATGGCAAGCCCGACATCGGCGGCAGCCAGCGCCGGTGCATCATTGATGCCATCACCCGCCATCGCGACGATCCGCCCTTCAGCGCGCAGACGGTTCACGACCGCCGCCTTGTCGGCCGGGCTAACATCCGCGAACACCTCATCAAGGCCGAGCGCCCGGGCCACCACGTCGGCGGTGGTGCGGTGATCGCCGGTCAACATGACAAGGCGCTGCCCGCCCGCCCGCAGCGCGGCAAGCGCCCCGGGCGCGCTCTCGCGGATCGGGTCGGTGATTCCGAGAAGGCCGATCACCGCGCCGTCCATCGCGACGAACATTACCGTCTGGCCTTGCGCGCGTAGGCCGTCGGCCCGGGCGGTGTGATCGCCGCCCTCGATGGCCAATTCGGTCAGCAGGCGCCGATTGCCGATCGCGACGGTGCGCTCCCCGATCCGCCCGATCACACCGGCACCCGGAACCGCGCGCAAGTCGGTCACGTTGGCCAGGGTGAGCCCGCACGCCGCCGCGACGATGGCGCCGGCCAGAGGATGCTCGCTCCCAGTTTCGAGGCTCGCCGCGAGACCCAGTACCGCCGCCTCTTCGTGGTCGCCGACCGCGTCAATGGTGACGAGTCGGGGCTTGCCCTCAGTCAACGTACCGGTCTTGTCGAGCACCACCGTATCGACCGCTCCAAGACGTTCAAGCGCTGCCGCGTCCCGGAACAGCACGCCCAACTGCGCGCCGCGCCCGGTGCCGACCATGATCGACATCGGCGTCGCCAGGCCCAGCGCGCACGGGCATGCGATAATCAGCACCGCGACAGCGTTGATCAACCCATGGGCGAGCGCAGGGGGCGGTCCCCACAGCGCCCAGGCCAAGAACGTAGCCACCGCAATCGCTAGCACCGCCGGTACAAAATAGCCGGCGACGGTATCGGCGAGGCCCTGGATTGGCGCCCGACCGCGCTGGGCTTCGATGACCAGCCGTACGATCCGTTGCAATACCGTATCGTTGCCGACCTGATCGGCCCGCATGACCAGGCCGCCGCGCTCGTTGACCGTGCCGCCTGTCACGGCATCGCCGGCCGCCTTGGCGATCGGCATCGCCTCGCCCGTCATCATCGATTCATCGACGGTGCTCGTCCCTTCGAGCACCCTGCCATCGGCCGGAACGCTTTCGCCGGGCCGCACCCGCAGGCGGTCTCCGGGCTCGACCAGCGCCAGCGGCACATCCGCCTCGGACCCGTCTGCGCCGATCCGCCGGGCCATCTTCGGCGCCAGGTCCAGGAGTGCCCGGATCGCGCTCCGTGTCCGCCCCCGCGCCCGCAGTTCTAAAACCTGTCCCAGCAGCACCAGCGTGACGATGAACGCGGCCGACTCGAAATAGATTGGCACTGTCCCGCCGTCCCGAAAGGCCTCGGGAAACCGCTCGGGGATGGCCACCCCGAGCAGACTGAACACGTAGGCAACCCCGGTGCCGATCGCGATCAATGTGAACATGTTGAGGCGCATCGTCACCAGTGAGCGCCAGCCGCGCACGAAAAACGGCGCACCGCCCCACAAGACCACGGGGCTGGCGAGAGCAAGTTGCCCCCACGGCAACATCCGCGCCGGTACCTCACCTAACTCCGTCACCATCTCGGCCATCGCGGCGACCATCAGCGGCACCGACAGCACCAAGCTGAGCCACAATCGCCGCGTCATATCCCGAAGTTCGACATCGGGCGGCTCGACGGCGCTCAGGGTGCGCGCCTCGAGCGCCATGCCGCAGATGGAACACGTGCCCGGCCGCGGCTGGACCACCTCCGGGTGCATCGGGCAGTCATAGCCACTGCCATTCGTCACATCGATCCTCACCATCACCGCATATGGAGGCCCGCCCAGCACCAGGTCAAGACCACCCCGCTTGACGGCGGGGCGCTTGGCCTGTTTTGTTCGGTCGCGCACATGACAGCACCCGAAGTACACTAGAGCGAGCCGCCATGGCCGGCGAGAGCGCCGATCTGAAGACCCACATCGCCCGCGTTGCTGACGGCGTGAGCTTGAGTCTGGTCGAGGCGAGCAAGGCCTTCGACATCATGATGTCGGGTGACGCCACGCCGGCCCAGATGGGCGCGCTCCTGATGGGTCTGAGGGTGCGCGGCGAGACGGTCGAGGAGATCACCGGCGGCGCCAGCACGATGCGCGCCAAGGCGTTGCGGGTGCGCGCGCCGGCCGGCGCCATTGACACCTGCGGCACCGGCGGCGATTCCTCGGGCACCTACAACATATCGACCGCTGCCAGCTTGATCGCCGCCGGCTGCGGCGTGCCCGTCGCCAAGCACGGCAACCGCGCGCTCTCGTCCAAGAGCGGCTCGGCCGACGTGCTGGCGGCGCTTGGCGTCAACATCGACGCCGACATGGCGCTGGTTGAGAAGTGCATCGCCGAGGCCGGCATCGGCTTTTTGATGGCGCCGCGCCACCACGGCGCCATGCGCCACGTCGCCGGCACCCGGGTCGAACTCGGCACTCGCACCATCTTCAACCTGCTCGGTCCGCTGTCGAGCCCGGCCGGCGCCAAGCGCCAGCTCATCGGCGTGTTCTCGCCCCACTGGCTTAAGCCGATGGCCGAGGTGCTGAACAACCTCGGCTCCGTGCACGTTTGGGTCGTCCACGGCGCGGATGGAATCGACGAAGTCACGACCACCGGCCCGACCCAGGTCGCCGAGCTCAAGGATGGCGCGGTGCGCACCTTCGAGCTGACGCCCGAGGACATGGGCCTGCCCCGCGCGCGGCCTGAGGACCTGAAGGGCGACGATGCTCAAACCAACGCGCTCGCCATCTCGGCCATGCTGGACGGCCACCAAGGCCCGTTTCGCGACATCGCTCTGGCCAACGCCAGCGCCGCGCTGATCGTCGCCGGCAAGGCGACCGATCCGAAGAGCGGCGTCCGTTTGGCCGCCGAGGCGGTGGATGACGGCCGCGCGCGCGCAGCGCTCGAAGGCTTGATCCGCATCTCCAACGAACCCGCGCCAGGAGACGCGGTATCGGAATGAGCGATGTCCTCGCCCGTATCCTCGACGACAAGCGACGCTTCATCGCCACGCGCAAGGTCGAGCGTTCGCTCGCCGCACTCGAGCGCGAGGCGGCACAGACCAGTGCCCCGCGTGGTTTTATACAAGCGCTCCGGGCGGCCTCGGCGCGCGGTCACTACGGGCTAATCGCCGAGATCAAGCGCGCCTCGCCAAGCCGTGGCCTCATTCGCGCGGATTTCGATCCCGCCACGCTCGCGCAGGCCTATGACGCGGGCGGCGCCTCCTGTCTCTCGGTGCTGACCGACGAGCCCTACTTCCAGGGCCACGACGAGCATCTGATCGCCGCGCGCGCGGCGGTCGCGCTGCCGGTGCTGCGCAAGGACTTCATTCTCGACCCATACCAAGTTTTCGAGTCCCGTACACTCGGTGCCGACTGCATCCTCCTGATCATGGCGGCCATCGATGATTCCGCCGCCGTTGAAATCGAGGCCACCGCCCTCGACCTCGGCATGGACGTGCTGATCGAGGTCCACGACGAGGGCGAAGCAGGCCGCGCGGGGAAGCTCCGCTCGCGACTGGTCGGCATCAACAACCGCAATCTCGCGACCCTCGACATCGACCTCGCGACCAGCGAACGGCTCGCCCCCCTGCTCCCTTCCGATGCCTTGATCGTCAGCGAAAGCGGCCTCCGCGAGCCGGCCAATCTTGCGCGCATGGACCGGGCTGGCATCGGCTGCTTCCTAGTCGGCGACTCTCTAATGCGCGCACCCGACGTCGCGGCCGCCACGCGCGCGTTGCTCCACCCGAACCTCAAACGTGCGGTGGGCTAGGCCATGGCTGAGCTCACCCATCTCGATTCCAAAGGCCGCGCGCGCATGGTCGATGTCTCGGCCAAGGACGTAACCGTGCGGCTCGCCATCGCCAGCGGCCGCGTCACCATGCGGCCTGAAACGCTGCGGCTGATCGCCGCCGGCTCGGCGCCCAAGGGCGACGTCCTCGCGGCGGCCCGGCTGGCGGGCATCATGGCCGCCAAGAGGACCGCCGATCTGGTGCCCCTTTGCCACCCCTTGCCACTCGACTCAATCACCGTTGACCTGGAGTGCGACGAATCGCAGAGCGCCGTCGCGATCACCGCGAGATGCAAGACCACCGGCCGCACCGGCGTCGAGATGGAGGCGCTGACTGCCGTCACGGTCGCCGCGCTCACCGTCTACGACATGTGCAAGGCGGTCGATCGCGCCATGGTCATCGGTGAAGTCCGCCTCCTCCACAAGTCGGGCGGGCGCTCTGGCACCTACGACGCTGGATAGGCCATGATTTCGGTCGCCGAAGCCCGCGCGCGGATCACGTCGGCGCTGATCCCCGTTTCGACCGAAATCGTGAGCGTCGCTCAAGCGGCGGGCCGTGTGCTTGCCGAGGATGTCCATGCAGCCATGACCCAGCCACCGGCCGCCGTCTCGGCGATGGACGGCTACGCGGTTCGCGCCGCCGATCTCGAAGCCCTCCCGGCGAGCCTTACGGTGGTCGGCGCGGCGCCGGCCGGCGCCGCGTTCGACGGCACGCTCGGTAGCGGCCAGGCAGTGCGCATCTTCACCGGCGGCCCGGTGCCAGAGGGTGCCAACACCATCGTCATCCAGGAGGATGTCACGACCCAGGGCGCGTGCATTGTCGTCAGCGCGGCTGTGCCGGCAGGGACCTACGTCCGCCCCTCCGGGCTCGACTTCGGGGCGGGCGACCTCGGTATCGTCGCGGGCACCCGGCTCGGCGCACGCGAGATCGGGCTGGCCGCAGCCATGAACCGGCCGTGGCTCCACGTCAGGCGACGACCGCGGGTTGCTCTGTTGGCGACTGGCGACGAGATCGTGCGTCCCGGCGAGCCCGTCGGGCGCAACCAGATTGTCAGCTCCAACACGCTCGCCCTGGCCGCACTGTTGTCGGCGAATGGCGCCGAGCCGATCGACCTCGGCATCGCTCTGGACAACCGCGACTCGCTCCTTGCGATGGCCGCCGGGGCCGCCGGTACCGACCTCCTCATCACCATGGGTGGCGCTTCGGTCGGCGATCACGACCTGGTCCAGAGCGTGCTTGGCGAACGCGGGCTCGAGATCGATTTCTGGCGCATCGCCATGCGACCCGGAAAACCGTTGATGTTCGGGACGCTGGGCGCGGTGCCGATGCTGGGCCTGCCCGGCAACCCTGTGTCATCGCTGGTGTGCGGGCTAATCTTCGTGCTGCCGGCGCTCCAGGCGCTGCTAGGCTTGCCCGCCGCCGGTCCGCGCACCGAGCCCGCCCGGCTCGGGCGCGACCTCGCAGCCAACGACCGCCGCGAGGACTACCTCCGCGCCACGCTCTCCGATTCCCTCGCGATGGCCGATTCCCCCGCGATGGCTAACGTGGAAGGCCACGCCGTCGCTACGCCGTTCGAAACGCAGGACTCAAGCATGCTCTCGCTGTTGGCCCGCGCCGGCTGCCTGGTTATCCGCCCGCCCCAGGCACCCGCCGCCCGCGCCGGCGACCCCATCGATATGATCCGCCTCGCCCCAGGGCTCATGGGTTATTAGGCAACCCAAGTTACGAACTATCACGCCTCCCGCGTACAGGTTTGAGCAGAACCCACGCCACCGCGTTTGCCGCAGCATTTTCACTTGACGCTGAGAGAGAACCAACATAGAACAGTATCTTTAGTTTCGGTTTTGTTCTGTATCTAGATATTGGGAGTCGGCGGCGCCATCATGCTCACGAGTAAACAGCACCAGCTCCTGGTTTTCATCCGCGACCGGCTCGAAGCGACCGGCATCTCCCCATCGTTTGAGGAGATGAAGGCGGCACTCAACCTCCGCTCGAAGTCCGGCATCCACCGCCTAATCACGGCGCTAGAGGAACGCGGCTTCATCCGCCGTTTACCGCATCGTGCTCGCGCCTTGGAAGTGCTACGATTGCCCGAATCGGCAGTCGCCGATGCTGGCCGTGTCTCGCCTGAGGCGGCAGTGCCGGAGGCGGCGCCGGACACAGGCACGGGCTTCTCACCCAGTGTGATCGAAGGTGGTTTTGGCCGCAGCCTTACGGGCGTCGAACCGGCGGCGAGCGCCGAAGCAGTGGCGCTGCCCCTCTACGGCCGAATCGCGGCCGGGCTGCCGATCGAGGCGCTGCGCGATCCGTCGAACACGATCAACGTGCCGACTTCGCTGCTCGGCCGGGGCGAGCACTACGCTTTAGAGATCGAGGGCGAATCGATGATCGAAGCCGGCATCCACGACGGCGACACCGCGATCATCGCGCGCACCGATACGGCGGAGAACGGCGCCATCGTTGTGGCGCTGGTCGACGGCCAGGAGGTTACCCTCAAACGGTTGCGGCGCAAGGGTAATGCGGTTGCGCTTGAATCGGCGAACTCGCGATTCGAGACCCGCATCTTCGGCCCCGACCAGGTCCAGGTCCAGGGCCGCTTGATCGGCCTCATGCGCCGCTACTAAACCTTGTCGTGGCTACAGATGTGCGTCCACGATTGCCGACCTCGACGTGAGCGCGCCGATTCGACACGGAGCCTGCCGCCCTCGCTCAACCACACCGCATATGCGCCTTCACGCCACAGGTCGATGCGGTCCACCACCGGCGGCAGGCGCGGTGATCGGAACCGCGCCGAGGTTGGCGATCAGCACTTAGCCGACCCAGCGATCGAAGTGAAATGCCGGAGAGGCGGGGTCGCCAATCCTGCGATCGACCCGACTCGCCCGCCCGTCCGGCGGTACAATACCACCAGAGCCAGCGCCGCCAGCGCCAACACCGCGCCACCGACCCAACGTGGTGGTTCGACGGCCAGCGCGAAATAGCCAACCATCCCGGCGCCGATGAGGACGGGCAGCCATAGGAACCACCGGTCGCGCTCCGCCAGCAGCTCAGTTTCCAGCGATCGCCATATTGTGGTGGGGATCGCCAGGGCGGCCGATCGGTGCATTACCGCCACGCAACTGTGTCGGACGCCGCGCGCGCCATGCTACACAACCCGGCGCCCGCACGTGGCATCCCACCGACAAGTACGTGCGTGACGGCCAACTTTTCGGTGTCCAAAAATGACCGTCGTTACCCGTTTCGCGCCCTCGCCGACCGGCTTCCTGCACATCGGCGGCGCCCGCACCGCGTTGTTCAACTGGCTCTATGCCCGCCACCACGGCGGCCGTTTCATGTTGCGCATTGAGGACACCGATCGCGCGCGCTCCACCGACGAGGCGGTGTGCGCCATTCTCGACAGCCTCACCTGGCTGGAGATCGATAGCGACGACGAGCCCGTGCTCCAATCGAGCCGCGCCGCGCGCCACGCCGCTGTCGCCCATGAGCTACTTGCGGCCGGGGGAGCCTATCGCTGTTATTGCACGCCCGAGGAGCTGGCCGAAATGCGTAGCGCTGCCCGCGCGGCCAGCCTCTCGACCAGCTACGACGGACGCTGGCGCGATCGCGACCCAACCGAGGCGCCACCTGGCGTACCGCCAGTGATCCGCTTTAGGGCCCCCCGCGCGGGCGAAACCGTCATCGCCGATGGCGTCCAAGGCGAGGTACGCACCCTCAACTCACAGCTCGACGACATGGTCCTGCTGCGCGCCGACGGCACCCCCACCTACATGCTTTCGGTCGTGGTCGATGACCACGATATGGGCATCACTCACGTGATTCGCGGCGACGACCACCTCAACAACGCCGCGCGCCAGAGCCAGCTGCTCGCCGCACTGGGGTGGGAGCGGCCGACCTATGCCCATATTCCCTTGATTCACGGTGCCGACGGCGCGCGGCTCTCTAAGCGCCACGGCGCCCTCGGCGTCAAGGCCTATCGCGAGGCCGGGTACCTGCCCGAGGCGATGCGCAACTATCTCTTGCGCCTGGGCTGGGGTCACGGCGATGAGGAAATCATCGCCACCGAGCAAGCCACCGCCTGGTTCGACCTGGACGGGGTGGGCCGAGCGCCCGCGCGATTCGATCCCGCCCGGCTCGACAGCCTCAACGCGCACTATCTGCGCGAGGCTGACGTTGACCGCCTCTGCCGCGAGGTCGAGGCACGATCCGATCAAGCGAGCGCGGGTCTTGACGCGGCGGCGCGGCGAGCCTTGCGTGAGCTCATGCCCGAGCTCAAGAAACGCCCCAAAACATTGGTGGAACTAGCTGACAACAGTAGGTTTATCTGGGCTTTCCGCCCCCTGGTTCCAGAACCGAAAGCGGAGCGGCTGTTAACCGAATCCGCACGCATCATGCTCGGGCACCTCGCCGCCCGCCTCGCCACCGAGCCTGATTGGTTGGCGTCAACTCTTGAGCCAGCGGTGCGCGCGTTTGCCGAGGCCGAAGAACTGAAGCTCGGCGCCGTCGCCCAGCCGCTCCGCGCTGCTGTGACCGGGCGCACGGCCTCGCCCGGCATCTTCGAAGTGCTGGTCGCGTTGGGTCGCGCCGAATCCCTAGCCCGCCTAGCCGACGCGGCTGTCTAGTTCGGGCGCCGCGTCGGCTAGGCGGTCGCAGGTCAGGTCGTCGCGACGCCATTGGCTGGCCACGGGATGGCACGATCGCCGGAGTCCCCGCATGGCGGCTTGCCGTTCGCGGGTGGTGTCGAGAGCGATATGGCGGAGGAGCCAAAACGACTACCACCCAGGGAAGACATCGAAAACCAGCCCCCCACCGAACCACGAGACCGCTTCCCTACCTATGACCGCTACAATGCCTAGGCGCAATCTCAGGTAGTTCTATTACCCGTACATAGAGCACTCGGGTATGCCGTCCCCTTCCACAGCCATGAGTCACGCGACCACCGCCGTGCATTCGATCTCGACCAGCACATCGGCGGTAGCCAGCGTCTCGACGCCGAGAAACATCGCCGCCGGCGGCGTCTCGGCCGGAAAGAACGCCTTCAGCGCCGCAGTGAAATCCTCGAGCCGCGCCGGATTGAAGCCGACCACATAGGAACGCATCTGAACCACGTCGGCCGACCCCCGCCCCGGCGTCAGCCAGCGCCAAGCGCAGACAATCGAGCGCTGCATTAAACTGGGCCAGGTTGTCATGAGCGCCGATCAATTTGCCTTCGGCGTCGAATGCCACTTGGCCGGAGACGTAGATCGTACGGCCGCCGCGCGTACTCACCGCTTGGGACAGCCCATACCGGAGGCTGTCGTACAAAGTGGGGGGATTGTGGTGCCGCATCTCAAAGGTGTCCGCCATCTTGGCCTCCTGATCGTTGTAAATTATCGCGTTTAAACCAGTTCAACCTTGGAGGCGGAGCGCGCCCCGCCGCGCGTACCAACCAAGGCCGGCTACGCTAGCCGCCACCGCCACCGTCACCAGGCACGCGATACCGAATGCCGACAGCGGCGCCATCGCCGCGACAGTGACCAGCAGGTATAGCGCCAGGCAGAAGCTCGCGTACGTCACCACCGAGCGCTGTGCCGAGCTTAGCAGCGCGGCCGCGAAATCGCCGCCGTGGGTTCGGTGCAATGCCCAAGCGGCGGTGCAAAAGATGATTGGGAAGCCGAGCAAGAGTCCGGCGAGCTGCGGCCCGATGGTGTGGCCAAGCGCCGCGATCCCCGCCGCCCAGCCACCGGCGACCAGGCCGCGCGCGAACAGCGGTCGTAGCCCGCTGGGGCCGTGCGCCGGTGGACTGTAGAGGTCGAGGCGGCGGCGCGAGAGGTACGCGATCAGCGCTCCGCCAGCGATCAGGGCGAAGGCCGCCGCGAGATCGAGATCGACCCACGAGAATGCGACCGCCGCAGTCAGCCAGGCGAGGCTCGCGCCGCCGGCGCACACGAAAAAACCGAAACGTCGGGCGAGATTGATGTATACCGCCGCGAACACCAGCACCCCGCCAGTGGCGGCGAAGCTAACCACCGCGCCTTCGGCGATGAACGCGGCCGGGTGATCGAGTGCGAGGAAGAAAAAGCCTGGCCCGGCGTTCATCGGCACCGTCAGCAAGACGCTCGCCATCAAGGCGCCAGAACGCTCGGCGATCCGCGCCACCGCGACGATCATCAGCGCCGTAAGCGCGATCTTCCAGCCGAGTTCGAGCGCGAGTTCCATGCCCATGCGCGTATTCGGGTGTGGCGGGTGTTAGGTGCGGCGCGCGACCTTGCTATTATCGTCGGGTCAGACACAAGCAGGAAGCGAGCCCCCCACATGACCAAGACCATGACGTTCAGCGTCGGGCGCGCCAAGGACGCCACTTTCGAGGCCGGCGGCCTGAGGGCCTTCTTCGAGTACCGCGACCTCGGCATCAAGGCGGCGACCGGCGGCAAGGCTCATGCCCAGGTGATTCGCGCCCGCGGGGGCCACGGCGAGCGCGCCGGCTGGCACAAGCACACCCTCGACCTCCAGCTCGTTTACATCCTCAAAGGCTGGGCACGGTTCGAATACGAAGGGATCGGTGAGGTATTTCTAGAGGCCGGCGATTGCGTCCATCAACCGCCCGAAATCAGCCACCGCGAGATCGACCACTCCGACGACCTCGAACTGATCGAAATCACCGTACCCGGAGACTTCGCTACCGCCGACACCGAGCCGGCACCCGCCTGACACCCGGACGCCTGCACACGCTCACTCGCGGGCTTGATCCGCAGGTCCAGAAAGCCGCCCCAAGGACCGCGTCTTGAAGAATTAGCCGCGCTGGTCGAACGCCGCCTGCATCTCTTCGATGATCCGCGCGGCTGCCACGCGCCGGTCGGGCGCCGCCACGATCGGCCGGCCAACCACGAGATAGTCGGCGCCCCCGACGATCGCGTCGGTGGGCGTGGCGACGCGCCGCTGATCGTCGGAGCTCACCCCTCGGGGCCGTATCCCCGGCGTGATGATCAAAAGGTCAGGGCTCACCTCAGCCTTGATCGCAGCGGGCTCCAAGCCCGACGCGATCACTCCATCGCAGCCCCAGGCGTGGATGCGCCGGGCGCGCTCGACAACGACCTCGACGACCGGCTTGCCACCATGAAGCTCGCGCGAATCGGCGTCGCTCACACTCGTCAACACCGTGACGCAGAAGATCTGGGGGCGACCGTCGATGCGGCCCTCGAGCGCGGCGTGCACGATGTCAGCGGTCAAGTCGCCGCCGCCCTGGATGGTCATGAAAGAAACGCCGCGAGACGCCGCCGCCCGAATGGCGGCTTTCATCGAGGCGCCGATATCGGCGATCTTATAGTCGAGAAAGACCTTGTTCCCCGCCTCGATGATGTCAGTGATAAGCCGCTCGGTGCCAGGAATGAGCTGCAGATGCAGCCCGATCTTGAAGAAGCATGCCGCGCCGTCGAGCGCCGCGACGATGGCCCGTGCCTCCTCGGCCGAGGGAAGGTCGAGAGCGACAATCAACCGCCCCGCCGCTTCGATACGCCCGGCCGATCCCGCCGCCCCCACGCCCCCCGTACTCATCACCACCCCTCGATGCTCGTCACACACGTAGCATCCGAGGCCTGGCCCCATCGGTCAACCGCGCACGCCTGCCACCACCCGCAGACCAGTACCCAACGGATCCCTTGACCTTGTCGGGGCCTCTCCTTAATGTCCAGATTGGGAGGATGTTCGCCCTCTAAACCAAAACAAAAAAGAGGCGAACCAAAAGCAACCACAGGGAGTCCTGGACATGAACGATCGTGACCACGAAGCCGTTGTGTCGATCAAGGCGCAGGTAGCCGATGATCGCAAGAACTGGCTGAGCCGCCGCCAGGTGCTGAAGGCAAGCACCGCCGCCGCGGTCGCCGCCGTCGCCGCAACTTACCAGCCCAAGGACGTCTTCGCCGATGTCAGCGGCGATATCACCCTCTATTTCGGCGAGGGCAAGCGTTGGGGCGACACGCAGCGCGCCGTCGCGCCTCTCTTCAACAAAGCCTACCCCAACGTCAACATCAATTTCGCCGGTCAGCCGATCTCGGATTTCTTCCAGACCGTGATCGCGCGCATGTCGGTCAAAGCGCCAGACTTCGACGTAACCTACATCGACTGGGGCCGCTTTCCTGGCATCCATAGCGTCGGCGCGATCGCGTCGATCGAGGGGCGCATGGCCGAGGATCCGGGCTGGGCCGCCGACTACGCGGTCGACGTGCCGGGCCAGGTCTCCGATCTCTACCGCATCCCCGGCGGGCCGGGCGGCGAACTTCACGGCCTCACCGCCGATGGTAACCTGATGACGACCTTCTATCGCAGGGACGTGTTCGAGGCCAAGGGCGTCCCCTACCCCACCAACTGGGACCAGGCCATCGACGCGAGCAAGGAGCTCCACGATCCAGAGAACGGCCAGTACGGCCACATCTCCTGCTTCCAGCGCGGCGCCTGGGCGGGCAGCGTATTTTGGGGCGTGCATGCGACCTGCGGCGGTTGGTGGTTCGACAAGATGGAGGCGGGCGGTTGGAACCCAGCCTTCGCGACCGACGCCGGCTACGAGGCGCTGCGGGCCCTCGAGCAGCTGATGAAATACGCCCACCCGGTCAGCTTCAATGCCACCGAGGACGAGTGCAACAAGGCCTTCGCCGCCGGTAACGCGGTCTATGGCCCGTTGACCTGGGGCACCGCGGTCTTGAACGATCCGAGCTTCACCGAGTTCCATGACCGCATGTTCGTCGACCTGCCGCCGGCCGGCAAAAGCTCGGGCAGCGGTCAGAAGCCGCAGATGGGCGGGCTCGGCCAGTTCCTTAACAAGCACGGCGACAACCATGACGCGGCCTGGGCCTACATGAAGTTCTTCAACTCCGGCGACTACACCGACCCGGCCATCGGCGATGCAATTGTTGCTGCCGGCGGTCAGCCGGCCCGCGCCTCGGTGCTCAAGCGCTACCAGGACCACAACTTCCTGGCCGGCCTCTACCGAGGCTTCCCGCTCTCGGTCGGCTACCTCATGCAGATCCCAGAGGCCAACGCGATCCAGGCGCTGATGGGCGAGGAAGCAGCCGACTTCGTCAACGGCGAAAAAGACATCGACGCCGCGCTCAAGGCCATGGACACCCGCACCCGGCGCCTGATGGAAGACGGCGGCTACTACGGCTAGGCGCGCAGCCCAAGTCGTTTCATCTCCATAACCACCGGCCCGACGTATGATGCGTCGGGCCGGTATCTTTTTTCCCGCGCACGAAATTCCGCCGCCCCTCGGGGCCGGGAAAATCGGTGCTAGAATCGCGGCCGTCGGATACAGGGAGGCTCCCATGCGGCGCAAAAAGATCACGGTCGATGGCCATTCGGTCACCACCTACAGCGAAGGCAGCGGCGATGATGTCCTGTTGGTGTTGCATGGCGGGCCCGGAGCGCCGTGCAGCTATGTGCGCGACGCCCACCTGCGCTATGCCAAGGAGGGGTTTCGGGTGGTCTCCTGGGATCAGCTCGGCTGCGGCGAGTCCGACCGGCCCGACGATCGGAGCTTGTGGCAAATCCCGCGTTTCGTCGAGGAGGTCGAGACTGTTCGCACGACCCTTGGCCTTGGCAAGGTCTATCTGCTTGGCAATTCCTGGGGCGGCATGCTCTCGACCGAGTACTGCCTCAAGTATCAGGACAACGTACACTGCGCCGTGATTGGCAACATCGCCTTCAGCATGCCGCTGTTGCAGGACGGTTTCCGCCGCGTCAAACAGAACCTCGGCGACGAGACGGTGCGGATGATGGCGCTGCGCGAATCCGAGGGGACGACCGACCATCCCGAATACAAAGCCGCGGTCGACATTTTGCTGTACCGCCACATGTGCCGGATGGAGGAGTGGCCGGAGGCCGTCGCGTCCGCCTTCGACAAGGACAATTTCGGGCGCGGCCCGGCGACGGCCATGTTCGGGCCGCATCTGTTCAACTGCACCGGCAACCTGCGCGATTGGGATCGCAACGACGACCTCCACCGGATCACCATTCCCGTGATGCTGACCAGCGGTGAGCACGACTATGTGCTGCCCGAGTTCGTCAACATGGCGGCCGACTACTTTCCCGATGTCGAGTACGTGATGTGCCGCGGCGCCGGCCACATGCCATTTTGGGAAACCCCTGACGTCTACCACCCCCGGGTCAGCGCGTTCCTCAACAAGCACCGGAAATAGGCATGGGACAGTTGGTCGGCGGAGTCTGAAAAGAAGAGCAGGCTGAGCGGCCTGCGCCGGGGGACGATGGCCCCGTTCAGCGGGTCGACTCGGTCATGCGGAACTGGGTCACAGCCGACGGGATTCCGGGATGGGACGGCGGCGGCAACTTCAAGGCTGAATCAGATACCCAGCATTGCCGAGACATTCGACCGAGACGCCGACAAACAGCGCCACTATTTGCCAAGTCCCCTGCGAAACCTGCTCGGGATCGTTCCGGTGGGTCCTCTTGTCGATTTCTCGACGCCGCACGGCCGCGCGTAAAGCATCGACCGCTGTGTCGTCCACGCCATGGCCATGGCGGCCCCAAGCGGGCTGATAGTTAACCTATGACGATGCCTAATCTCCCCCGCAGACGGTGGCATGGCAATGGGAATCCACTTTTCGGCGCGCCGCGAATATAATCACGAGCAGGCTGGCGAGGTGTAGCCGCTAACGCCGTTAGGGGCCGTCACCGGGCTCCCTCATCGATGGCGAGGTCACAAACGGCCATCGCGGGCCTCAGGGGAGAAAAGCCGATGACGCAGGACGCCAACAACACTCTGCTGGAGGGCACAGCACTTCTCCAGGTCGGCGACCGGGCCGGCGACAATGCGCTGCCGCTGCCGCTGATGCATGGGAGCGTCGGCCCCTCGGTGATCGACATACGCGCGCTGTATGGGCGCACGGGGCACTTCACCTACGACCCCGGCTTCATGTCGACGGCGAGTTGCGAAAGCACGATCACCTACATCGACGGCGACGAGGGTGTGCTGCTGTACAGGGGCTATCCGATCGAGCAGCTGGCGCAGAGCAGCGACTTCTTGGAGACCTGTTATCTGCTGTTGTTCGGTGAGCTGCCGAGCCCCGGCGAGACGGAGCGCTTTCGCGGGGCCGTGATCCGCCACACGATGCTGCACGAGCAGCTCAGCTATTTCTACCGCGGCTTCCGCCGCGATGCACACCCCATGGCGATCATGGTTGGCGTGGTGGGCGCACTGTCGGCATTCTACCACGACAGCACCGACATCACCGATCCCGACCAGCGCCGCGTCGCCTCGATTCGCTTGATCGCCAAGATGCCGACGATCGCCGCTCAGGCCTATAAGTTCTCGATTGGCCAGCCGTTCACCTATCCTCGCAACGATCTGGGCTTCGTCGAGAACTTCCTGCATATGACCTTCGCCGTACCATGTGAGCCCTATGTCATCAACCCGGTGCTGGCGCGCGCCCTCGAGAAGATTTTCATTCTGCACGCCGATCACGAGCAGAACGCGTCGACCTCGACGGTGCGCATCGCCGGTTCGTCGGGAGCCAACCCGTTCGCCTGCATCGCCGCCGGTATCGCGTGCTTGTGGGGACCGGCGCACGGCGGCGCCAATGAGGCCGTCCTGGCCATGCTAGGTGAGATCCGGACCGTCGATCGCATCCCCGAATTCATCAAGCGCGCCAAAGACAAGGACGATCCGTTCCGGCTGATGGGCTTCGGCCATCGCGTGTACAAGAACTTCGACCCCAGGGCCACGGTGCTGCGCGAGACCTCTCGCGAGGTCCTAGAACAGCTCGACATGGGCGACGAACCGCTGCTTCAACTGGCCGTGGAACTCGAGCGTATCGCCCTGGAGGACGAATATTTCGTCGAACGCAAGCTCTACCCCAATGTCGATTTCTACTCGGGCATCATCCTGCGCGCCATGGGCTTTCCGACCAGCATGTTCACGGTGTTGTTCGCATTGGCGCGGACCGTCGGCTGGGTCGCTCAGTGGAACGAGATGATCGAGGATCCGCTACAAAAGATCGGTCGCCCGAGGCAACTTTACACGGGTGCCCCGACACGGGATTATGTCGATATGGAACGCCGATCTTAAGCCAATGGTCGAGCGAGCCTCCCTGCTGCAGCCGGCCCTCACCGCCCAACCCCTCGTGCCCAGCACGCGGATGATCCGGCTGCCACTTCCCGCCAACGACAACCATTCGCCCCACCTGGCACGGCTCGCCATGATAGCGAGATGGATGGTGGCGGGCGCGGTGCTGACGGCGCTCCTCTGGTCGCTCGCCGGCTGACGGACTAAGCCGGCGCGGAGGGCGACGGTCAGCGTAGTGACGCGCCGCCTGCCATATAGCGTCAAGATCGCTCTCTTGGGCGCGGTCTTATGGTATTTGCCGACGTGTTCCGAGCCCCGGACAATCCGCACAGCGTCGAATTCCCATAGGACGGATGCGTTCACCGGTCCCGCCGACCACGGGCGACAGGATTCTCTGCGGCAATAACCCATGCCTTCGGGCCAGCCGGTCACTTAGATCTCAACTGCTCCGCAGAAACACGCTCCCTTGTGGATGTCGCCCATCGACACGCTCCCTCCAACCTCAACTTCCGAAGCGACACATGCCGGCCCGATCGGTCGTCACGCCCAAGTCCGGCGGGCGGCCCTGATCAGCGCTCGATTAGTTCGATCTTGTAGCCATCGGGGTCTTCGATGAAAGCGATGACCGTGGTGCCGTGCTTCATCGGTCCGGGCGAGCGCGGGATCGATGCCCCTTCGGCGGCCAACCGTTCACAGGTGCCGTAGATGTCGGGCACACTGAGCGCAAGGTGGCCCCAGCCGTCGCCCAGGTCATAGGCTTGGGCTTGGTCCCAGTTGTGGGTAAGTTCGACGACAGCGGTATCGGCCTCATCGCCATAGCCGACGAACGCGAGCGTGAAACGGCCCTCGGGGTAGTCATGCTTGCGCATCAGCGTCATGCCGAGAAGCCGGGTATAGAAATCGAGTGACTCGTCCAGGTCGCGAACCCGAATCATGGTGTGCAGCAGGCGGAAGTTTCCGGTTTTCTCAGCCGTGACCGTCGTCATCGTTGTCTCCCTTTGTCACTTCCCGCGCTGGTAGACGCGAGACGTGTCTCCCGGCGGCCCAGCACGTCTAAGACTACCTGTGCCGCGCGATGACTTGGCGCCATATCGGCAATGAACAGGCGCCGTCGCACCTCGCGAGCCGCATCAATTTGAACGTCACGGGCCGATCGATCAACGAGAATGCGCGCGACCGCAGCCTCGAGACGATCAGGCGTGCACGCTTCTTGTAAGAATTCTGGCACCACGGCGCGGTTCACGATCAGATTGACGAGGCAGGCATGGTCGACCGATACCAGACGCCGCACGACCGCGATGGTAACTGGATTCATGCGATAGGCGACGACCATCGGGACCTCGGCCATCGCAAGCTCCAGCGTGACCGTACCCGAGGCGGCGAGCGCCGCATCAGACGCTGCCAGGGCGTCTGCCTTATCGGCGCCGCCCCACACGACGATCGCGTTCAGTCCGCGCCCCCTCAGTCCAGAATCCGCGAGCCGGCGCTCGACCGAGGCAGCGAGGGTTGGTAGGGTCGGCACGACCACGCGAAGCTCGGGCGTACGAGCCGCCAGGCGCGCCGCCGCCTCGGCGAACGGCGTCAGCAACCGTTCGATCTCGCCACGCCGGCTACCAGGTAGAAGCGCCAACAGCGGCGCGCCTGGCGCTATGCCGTGGCGCGCGCGGAAGGCCGGGCCGTCGGCGTTCTGACCCTCCTCGACCGCCGGATGCCCGACGAAAGTGCAGGGCAGCCCAACCTTCTCAAAGTACGGCGGCTCGAACGGCAGGAGGGCGAGCAGATGGTCGAGAAAGCGCGCGATCGTGCGTGCCCGCCCAGACCGCCAAGCCCACACGCTCGGCGCGACATAGTGAATGAGCGGGATGCCCGAACGCGCCAGCCGCCGACCGACACGAAAATTGAAACCGGGCGCGTCGATGGTAACGAGGGCGTCGGGCCGGGCCGCGCGTACGGCGTGAACAGTGTCGACCACACGGCGCATGAGCTGCTGCGCCCGGGGTAGGACCTCTACCAGCCCCATCACGGAGAGCTCGGCCATCGGGAACAGGTCATCGAGACCCTGCGCCAACATCCGCTCGCCACCGACGCCGCGGAAACTGACCGCGCCGGCGGACCGCTCCTCAAGCGCTGCCATCAGACGGCCACCCAGCGCGTCGCCCGACGGTTCGCCCGCCAGCATCATAATGTCGAGCGGGCGACCCATCGCGGCCCTAAGTCGCCGTCAGCCCGTAGAGAAACAACCCCAACCGATCGGCGAGCGCCACCGCTTCATCGCGGTCATGGGCCAGCGCGCCGTCGGCCTCGACCGCGATGCCCGCAAGGCCCGTGTTGGCCGCGCCCTCGACAGTGCGCAACCCAATCGTCGGCATGTCGGCACGCCGCTGTTGCCCGGGTTTGCTCATCTTGACCAACACGCCGGCTGGGCCTTCATCAAGACTCAGATCAGCGCACCGCGAGATCAGAATATCGGTACCCTCCGCCGCCTCTACGCCCAAGATTCGGCCCTGTTGGACGATCACGGCTTGCCCAATGTCGAGCGCCCCCAAACCCTGAATCACCGAGATTCCTCGTTCGATGTCTGAGAGCGCCGCCGCATCGGGCTGGTGGACCCCCCAACGACCGGCCGGCGCCAACAGCTCGGCCAGTACCTCATCGGCGCCGATCACGCGGAACCCCTCTCCCTCGAGTTCCTCGATGACAACGGCCAATAAGGAGTCGTCGCCCCCGCGCGCCGCGACCAGGCGGCCGAGAATCCGAACCCCCCGGCGATCGGGACGCAGGGTCGAAAGCGATGGTCGTGTGATCGCACCCGCGAGCACGACATCCTCGCAGCGCTGTTGGCGAAGCAGCCGGATGAGCTTTCCCGCCGCGCCGATGCGCACATAGGCATGGGGGACATCACCGATGACGGCGTCGTCCGCCTCACCCTCGAGTGCAACCACGAACACCGGGCGACCTCGGGCGCGACAGGCCTCGAGAAGCTTCCCCGGCAGTGATCCTCTACCGGCCACGATCCCCAGCTTGCCGGTCACGGCCCCGCTTTGGGCTGGCATATCGAGCGCGACGAATCGACGCGAATGAACTCGATGATGTCCATCACGACATCGTTAGCGGCAAACAGCACGGCGACATCGTCGAGGCGTTCTTGCAAGGTGCCCTCCTGCGCGAACAAGAGGCGATAGGCGGCGCGCAGGTCGTGGATCGCTTCGCGTCCAAAACCGCGGCGTTTAAGGCCGACGATGTTAAGGCCGACCAAGGTCGCTCGATTGCCGGTAACTGAGCCGAACGGGATGACGTCCTGCTCAACTCCGGTCATGCCCCCGACCATGGCGTGCTTGCCAATACGCACGAACTGGTGGACGGCGGAGAGGCCACCGACGATCGCAAAGTCATCGACGGCGACATGGCCGCCAAGGGTCGCGTTGTTGACCAGAATCACCTGCTCACCGATGCGAGAGTCATGGGCCACATGGGCGCCGGCCATAAACAAGCAGTCATCGCCAGTGCTAGTCACCATGCCACCGCCCTCGGTGCCAGGGTTCATGGTGACATGCTCGCGGATCACGTTGCGCGCGCCGATCACCAACTCGGAGGGCTCACCTCGATACTTAAGGTCCTGGGGCCGATGGCCGATCGAGGCGAACGGAAAAATACGAGCCCCGGCGCCGATGCTAGTGCGCCCCGTCACGACGACATGGGATTCGAGAACCGTTCCCGCCCCTATAACGACGTTCGGGCCGACGCAGCAATACGGACCGATGCGAACCCCGGTGCCAATCTCAGCCCCCGCGTCGACGATAGCGCTCGGATGAATCGACGCCTCGCCAGCTTCGGCGCTGCTCTCGACGATGACTTGCGTCATGATCTACTCGTCCAGGATCATCGCGGCGAACGTCGCTTCCGCGACAACCTCATCATCAACCCGTGCGACACTCGCAAACTTCCAGACCGGGCCACGGCGGCGGAGCATGGTCACCTTGACCAGCATTGCGTCGCCCGGCACCACCGGCCGGCGGAACCGCGCGTTATCGATGCTCATGAAGTAGACCAGTTTACCCTCGGCGTCGGCGCCAAGAGTATGAACCACCAGAACCGCCGCAGTTTGGGCCATGGACTCGATGATCATGACGCCGGGCATGATCGGCCGCTCGGGAAAATGACCCTGGAAGTACGCTTCGTTCGCAGTGACATTCTTGACGCCGGTGGCGGTCGAGTTAGCCGCCATTTGCACGATCCGATCGATCATCAACATCGGATACCGATGCGGAATCATCTCCATAATCCGCACGATATCCACATTCTCCACGTCGCCCGCGGGCTTGGCGTCACTCGTGGTCACGTGCCCTCCTCCGCGCCAACCGGCTCAAGGAGACCGTCTGACGGTGCCATTGGCCAATTGGCACAGCCGGCCTACCACCCCATTTCTCCCCGGACGGAACGTCGCGCGTCACGCCGCTCTGACCGGCGATTTGAGCGCCGGCGCCGACCGAGAGGTGGCCGATGATGCCAGTCTGACCGCCGATCATCACCTGATCGCCGATCGTCGAACTTCCAGCAATCCCCGCCTGGGCCACCATTACCACGCCGCGCCCAAGTTCCACGTTGTGCGCGATCTGAACCAGGTTATCGATCCAGCAATCCGGCCCGACGACCGTGTCGCCCCCACTGCCGCGATCGATCGTCGAATTGGCGCCAATCTGCGCGTCGTCACCGATGACCACCCGCCCAAGTTGCGGAACCGCGACATGACCGGCCGCATCCGGTGCGAAACCAAACCCTTCCTGACCGATACAGACACCGCGATAAATGTAGACGCGGTCACCGACGACACAGTGGCTAAGCACCGCGCACGGCCCAATGGTAACATCGTCTCCGATCTGGACGGCATGTCCGATCACCGCGTTCGCGCCGATCACGCAGCGGCGTCCAATCTCCGCTCCGTCCTCGATCACCGCCGATGCGTCGATCCGACAGCCTTCACCCACGCGCGCCGTTTCGGCGATGACAGCGGTGGGCGCGATGCCGGGCTCGGGTTGGGCCGAGGGATAGAACGATTGGGCAATCCGCGCGTACGACATGTAGGGCCGGCGGCTCAACAACAGGGCCATGCCGGGCGGGGCACGATCGGCGTGGCGCGGCGAGACGACGCACGCGCCGGCGCCGCTGGCCTCGAACGCCGCCAGATAACGGGGGTTGTCGAGAAAGCTTAGATCGTGGCGGCCCGCCGCGTCCAGGGGCGCTACGTCCTCGATAACCGCGTCAGGATCGGCACTGGCGTGCAGCTCCGCCGCCGCCGCCGCCGCCAGAACGGCGAGCGTAAACGGCCCCGCTCGGGTATGGAAGCGGCTGTCGGGCATCACTGATCCGTCGGTACCGCAACCGTTACCGTCGGTAACCGTTTGTTGAGCTCCTCCATCACCACTTGAGTGATATCGAGAGATTTAGCCACAAACAGCGCCTGGGAGTTGTCGAGAACGATATTGAACTTCCGGTCCTCGGCCACCTCCGTCACGATCACCAGGACTGTCCTGAGTATCTCGTTACGCGCCGTGCTGAGCGCGCGGTCAAAGCGTCGATTGAGCTCCAAGACTTCCTGCTGAACGGCCTGGGTTTTTTCCTCGAAGGCGCGGCGCTTGTGGTTGAAGACCTCCGGCGCCAATATCGTGCGCTGGCGCTCCAGCTCCTGAGCTTCGGCGCGGAGCGCCTCCTCACTCGCCGACATCTCAGTCTGATAGGTGTCGCGATAGGCGTTGACCTGACCTATCACGTCCAGCGCCGCATCCGATTCCTGCTCCAGCAACCGGTAGTCAATAATCGCGATAATGGCTGGCGGCAGCGGCTCGGCATGCGCCGTGGCCATGCTCGCGGCCAAAACGACCGCGAGGGCGACCGACGTCAGAGCACTCTTCATCTAGAACCTCGTGCCGAAGCTGAAACGAAAAACTTGAGCCTCGTCCACCTCCTCTTGAGCAAGGGGATAGGCGAAGTCGACCAAGACCGGCCCGAACGGCGAACGCCAAGTAAACCCGACCCCCGCCGTGGCGCGCGCGCTGCCCACATCGAAAATGCCCGCACCCTGGTCGTCGACGGACGCCAAGGACCCGACCTCGCTGAAGACCCGGCCAAGAATACCGTAGTCCTCAGGCAGCCCAAGCGGGAACCGTAGCTCCGCGACACCGACATAGAAGAGGTTGCCACCCAACGCGTCCCCGGTCGCCTTGTCGCGCGGCCCGACGCCGGCCACCTTGAAGCCACGGAAATTATCACCACCGAGGAAGAAACGGTCGTCGATCCGCACGTTCTGATTCAACCCGAAGATATAACCCTGCTCCACACCCAGCAAGCCGACAACGCTATCGGTGATCGGGAAATAATGGCCGTACTCAACCGTGGTTCGAAGATAACGGACATTGCCTCCCAGTCCCGCGAGTTCCTGTGCCCCGGTCAAGACCCATCCGCGAGTCGGATCGAACCGATCGTCGCGCACATCGTATACGAGGGTGTAGCCGAACGAGGAGGTAGTGGCGCTCCCTTGCTGCTCGCGAACGAAGCGAGACGCATTGTTGCCGACATTCTCGATTTCGGTGACATCGAAGCTGTAAGTCAACGTTTGGCGAAAATGCTCGGCGATCGGATACCCCATCCGCAGCTTGAAGCCGACTGTGTTGAGATCGAACGAGCTTTCGTCTTGCAGCTCGCGACGACGGCGAAACACGTCGAACCCTGCGGCGACGTCGCGATCGAGAAAATACGGCTCGGTGAACGATATATCGACGAACTGACGGCTCTTGGAAACGCTGATCGATGCTGCCAGATCCTGGCCTTTGCCAAGGAGATTCTTTTCGCTGATGCGGACATCGCCGATGATCGCATCGCTGGTCGAAAAACCCGCGCCCAGTTCGAGTGCGCCAGTCGATTGCTCCTCCACTTCGACCTTGACCACGGTCTTGTCGTCGGTGCTCCCCTCTTCCGTCGTCAGTTCCACCGAGTCAAAGAAGCCGAGGGCACGGATGCGCTGCTGCGACCGCCGCAGCTTAGCGCTGTTAAACGCGTCGCCCTCGACCAGACGAAATTCGCGGCGGATGACCTTGTCCAGGGTGCGCACGTTGCCGGAGACATCAATGCGCTCGACGTAGACGCGCGGCCCCTCGTCGATTTCGTAGGTGAGCCCTATGACTCGCGCCTCACGATTGCGATCGAGGCGGGGCCGGACGTCCACGAAGGCATAGCCGAGCCGACCGACCGCGAAAGTGATGTTCTGGATCGTGTTCTCGATCGCCTCGGCGTTGTACGTTTCGCCCTCAAGCGACTCGAGTTGATCGCGTAGCACAGCCGGATCGAGATCTCGCAGCGATGTCTGGAGGTCGATATGCCCGAACGTATAGCGCTCACCCTCCTCGACCGCAAAGGTGACGAAGAAGTCCTCTCGATCGGCCGTGAGCTCGGCGACCGCCGAGTTGATGCGAAAATCGGCATAGCCGTTCTTGCGATAGAAGCGGTACAGCAAGTCGCGGTCGAGGGTCAGCCGATCGGGGTCGTAGGTGTCGTCGCTGGTCAGGAAGCGGTACCAGCGCGTCTCCTTGGTCGCGATCGCCGACCGCAGCTTCGAGTCGCTGTAGCGGCGATTGCCGATGAACGCGATGCGGCGAATCGCTGTGGGCGGCCCTTCGTTGACTTCGAAGATGAGATCGACACGGTTCTGGGGCAGCTGGACGACCTTGGGCTCGACGGTCGCCGCGAACCGACCGCTGAGGCGGTACAGCTGAGTGACGCGCTGCACGTCGCCATGGATGCGGGTCTGCGTGTAGACCTGACGCGGTCGCAGCTGCACCTCGGCCTCGAGGGTCTCGTCATCGATCTTGTTGTTCCCCTCGAAAACGAGCTGGTTGATGATCGGGTTCTCGATGACGTTGACGATGAGGCGCGCGCCTTGGCGGCTGATAGCCACATCCGCGAATAGGCCGGTCGCGAACAGGGCCTTTAGCGAGCGGTCAACTCTGGCCGTATTCATCTCATCGCCGATACGTATCAGCATGTAGGAACGAACGGTGTCGGCTTCGATCCGCAAGTTGCCGACGACATCAATGCCAGCAACGAGCGGGCGCTCCTGGGCCTGGGCCTCAACGTTCAGCGCCCCTAACAGCAGCACAAGGCCGGCCGCCAGCGTGAGGCGACGCCCTTGCCACGGCCAGCGCGGACGCCAAACACTCCTCAGAGCAGACAACACCCTTGAGTCCCCCGCCCGTGGTTTAGGACAAGAGCCGGGCGATGTAGTCAAACACCTTGAGGTTCTCAAGGTCGTTCCAGGTTACGAACACCACTAGGCATAGCACCAGCGCCAGGCCAAGGCGAAACCCGTAGTCCATGATGCGATCACCGAGCGGCCGGCCGCGCAGCGCCTCGATCGCGTAGAACACCAGATGTCCGCCATCGAGCATCGGGATCGGGAACAAGTTGATAAGCCCCAGGTTGATCGAAAGCACGGCCGCGAACGAGATCAACGCGACCATGCCCAGTTGCCACATCTGACCCGACATCTGCGCTATTCGGACCGGTCCGCCGAGTTCCTCAGTCGAGCGTCGACCCATAATCATCTGACCGACGTAGTCAAGCGTGGCGGCGCTGATCGACACGGTCTCGCCGGTCGCACGCCAGAGCGCCGTGAACGGATCATGGCGAATGTATTCCAGACCTTCGCCGGTGATGCCAAGACGGCCGATGCGATAGGCATTGCCGAATCGATCCGTCTCCTCCACCAGGCGCGGCGTAGCCATCAGCGTGAGCGTCTCGCCGCCACGCTCAATGACCGTTCTGATGGAGCGCTCGGGCCTCATGCTGACGATGCGCTGCATGTCCTGGAAACGTTCGATCACCGTCCCATCCATGCTGACCACCCGGTCATTGGCGACGAAACCGGCCGCTGCCGCGGCGCTGTTCTCGAGCACGCTCCCCACCACGGGCGGCGTGAACGCTTGGCCAACGAACACGAACAGGCCGGCGAAGAGCACGATGGCCAAAAGAAAATTCGCGGCTGGACCGGCGACGATCACGGCGGCGCGTTGGCCTAACCGCTTGTGGTGAAAGGAAACGGCGCGCTCTTGCGGGGTGAGGTTTTCCAAGCCCTCGGCCGGCGCGCTCGCGGCGTTGGCGTCGCCGAAGAAACGGACATAGCCGCCGAGCGGTATCCAGCTGATGCGCCAGCGGGTCCCTGAACTACCGGTCCAGCCGTAGGCCTCGCCTCCGAACCCGACCGAGAACACCTCCACACGCACGTCATTGTACCGCGCCACCAAGTAGTGACCCATCTCATGGACGAAGACCAGCACCGTCAGGACAAGAAGGAATGGAACGGCGTAGTTCCACACAAAATCAACAATCGCCATTGGTCGTTACCGTTTAGTGGGCGCAGCGAAACGCATCAGGATGGACCCAGCAATTCCTGGGCGGCAGCGCGGGCCCGGTGGTCGATGTCGCGAATTTTGCTGAGATCTGAGACATCGGGTTCATCCACCGTCGCCAGCGTTTCCTCGACGATCCGCGCGATGTCGAGAAACCCGATACGACCGGCGAGGAACCGCTGGACAGCGATCTCGTTGGCGGCGTTGAGGATGGTAGGAGCCGCTCCGCCGGTTTTCAAGGCTTGGCCGGCCAGGCGAAGCGCGGGAAACCGTTCGAGATCGGGGGGCTCGAAGGTGAGTTGGCCGAGCTTGGCAAGATCGAGCCGGGCCGCCGGCGTCGAGATACGCTCCGGCCAGCCCAACGCGTGGGCGATCGGCGTGCGCATGTCGGGGGCGCCGAGATGCGCCAGTACCGAGCCATCGACATAGGCGACCATGCTGTGGATCACCGACTGCGGATGGATCAGGACTTCGATCTGCTCCGCCGGCAACCCGAACAGGTGGTGCGCCTCGATCAGCTCCAATCCCTTGTTCATTAACGTTGCAGAATCGATCGAGATTTTTGCCCCCATGTCCCAGTTGGGATGCGCGATCGCCTGCGCTGGCGTCACATGGGCCATGACGGCGCGGTCCATGGTGCGAAAGGGCCCGCCCGAAGCGGTGAGGATGATGCGCTCGACCGACTCCGGCCGCTCGAAGTCGAAGACTTGGAAGATCGCATTGTGCTCCGAATCAACCGGCAGCAACGTCGCGCCGGCGGCGCGGACCTCGTCCATCATGAGCCGGCCGGCGCTGACCAGGCATTCCTTGTTAGCGAGGGCAACCACGGCGCCACGCCGGATAGCCGCGATGGTCGGCTCGAGCCCGGCCGCGCCGACGATCGCCGCCATCGTCCAATCGGCCGGCCGATACGCAGCCTCGACAAGGGCCTCAGGCCCAGCGGCTACAGTGACACCCGTCCCCGACAGCGCTTCCTTGAGCTGCCGGTACCCGGCGGCATCGCCAATCACCGCGACCCGGGGTCGATGCATAATGGCCTGAGCCGCCAACCGCTTTACGTTACGATGAGCGGTCAGCGCCTCGACCACGAACGCATCGCCGTGATGTTTGATGATGTCGAGCGTGCTGCACCCGATCGAGCCGGTCGAACCCAGGATGCTCACACGGCGCGGCACGGCCACGGCATCGTGCGCGGTTACCGCCACAGCGCCCCACCATCGCCGCGAATCGCCATCAGGCCGGCCGCCGTCGGCGCGGCAAACAAGAGCGAATCAAGCCGGTCGAGCACGCCACCGTGGCCCGGTATCAGCGCGCCGCTGTCCTTGACGCCGAACCGACGTTTGATAGCCGATTCGAACAAATCGCCGAGCTGTCCTGCCACCGACAAGAGCAGGCTGAGGCCGAAGGCCACCGCAATCGCCGACCGCGACGGCGCGAGCCCGGTCAAAGCCGCCACGCCGAGGCCAACCATTGCCCCTGCCAGCAGGCCGCCGACAGCGCCCGACCAGGTCTTCGCGGGACTGAGCCGGGGGGCCAGTTTGGGGCCACCGACGAGCCGCCCGGTGGCGAAGGCGCCCACATCCGTTGCCCACACCACACCGAATACCCATAACACGGAAGCCAGTCCGGTTTCAGGCTCCGCACGCAACCAAATAAGCGCGATGCAAGGGACCCCGATGTAGACGCCACCGAGCGCCATCCACCCGAGGTTACGATCGACGACGGCGGACACGAGGACGAGGACCAACGCGACGGCCGCGACGAGCACAAGCGCCACGCCCGGTTCGCCCAGCACCGTCGCCACGCACGTCACAAACGCCAGCGCGGCGTACGGCGCGAACCAACGAACGGCACGGTCGAGCAGCTCACCCCACTCGTGCGCAACCAACAATGCCGCCACGAACACGATGACGGCAAACGCCCAGACGCCCCCGAACGTGGCCGCGACCGCCAGCGGCGCGAGGACCGCCGCCGAGGCGAGCCGCGTACGCCAGTCGCCGCGACGTTCAGCCACTCGATGCGCCGTAACGCCGCTCACGGCTCTGATACTCGGTCACCGCTTCGCGCAGGGTCTCTTTCGAGAAATCCGGCCAGAGCGTATCGAGAAAAACCAACTCCGCGTACGCCAGTTGCCACAGCAGGAAGTTGCTCAGCCGCTGTTCGCCGCTGGTTCGGATAAGGAGGTCGGGGTCCGGCAAGTCAGCCGTTTCGAGTTCCTGGGCAAAGGTCTCCTCGTCGATGTCATCGGCATTGAGCCGACCGGCCGCGACCTCTCCGGCCAGATGCTGGCAGGCGCGAACGATCTCGTAGTGGCTGCCGTAGTTGAGGGCAACTGAAAAGGTGAGACCAGTGTTCGCCCCGGTCAGCGCCTCGGCCTCTTCGATCAGGGCGACGATGTCAGTCGGCAGTTGGCCGCGATTGCCGATGAAACGCAGTCGCACGTTGCCGGTATGCAGCTCCGCCAGCTCGCTCCGAATGTAGACCCGCAACAAACCCATGAGGTCATCTATTTCGGTCGCCGGGCGCTTCCAGTTCTCCGATGAGAACGCGTAGATGGTCAGGCAGCGGATGCCCAGTTCCTGACACCCCTGAACGGTGGTGCGAACGGCATCTGCACCACGCTGGTGGCCCGCGACCCGCGGCAATCCGCGCGCCCTGGCCCAACGCCCGTTGCCATCCATGATGATGGCGACGTGGCTCGGCAACGATTCCGCGGCATGGGATGGTGCGGTTCTCATGGCCGGTGCGCGCACTAGACCTGCATGATTTCGGCTTCCTTGGCGGCAAGCGCTTCGTCGATCAGTTTGACCACGTCGTCGGTTATCTCCTGGATATTGCCGCCCGATTTATGGTGCCCATCCTTGGATATCTCGCCATCCTTCTCCATCTTGCGCAACGTCTCGATGCCGTCACGACGCACGTGCCGCACTGCCACCCGTGCCTGCTCCGCGTATTTCCCAGCGACGCGGGTAAGCTCGACGCGGCGCTCCTCGTTCAATTCCGGGATCGGCACGCGGACCAGTTGGCCATCGTTCGACGGATTGAGGCCGAGACCGGAAGCCTGGATCGCTTTCACGACCGTTCCGACCAAAGACTTATCCCAGACCTGAACCGTGAGGAGGCGCGACTCCGCCACGCTGATGGTCGCCACCTGATTGAGTGGGGTCTGGTTGCCGTAGGCCTCGACAGTGATAGGTTCAAGCAGCGAGACCGAAGCGCGCCCCGTGCGGAGGCCCGCGAACTCCTGCTGAAGCGCATCAAGCGAAGCGCGCATTCGGCGCGACAGATCGGCTTCGTCAAGCTCTGCCATGATCAATCTCCCCCGCTAATGACGGTGCTGATCCCCTGGCCGACGACAACATCGGCCAAGGCTCCGGGAGTATGAATCGAGAATACCACGATCGGAATGCGGTTCTCGCGTGCGAGGCTGATGGCTGACGCATCCATCACCTTAAGTTCACGCGAGAGTACTTCCTTGTAGGTGAGCGCGTCATAGCGGGTGGCGTCTGCGACTTGGTGGGGGTCGGCCGAGTATACGCCATCAACCTGAGTCGCCTTGAGGAGGGCATTGCAACCCATCTCGGCGGCACGGAGGGCGGCCGCGGTATCAGTCGAGAAGAACGGGTTTCCCGTGCCGGCCGCGAATACCACGATGCGGCCACGTTCGAGGTGGCGAAGCGCTCGGCGACGAATATAGGGCTCGCACACCGTCTGGATCGGGAGCGCCGAGAGGACCCGCGTCTCCGCCCCGACCTTTTCCAGCGCGTGCTGCACGGCCAGCGCGTTGAGGACGGTCGCGAGCATACCCATGTAGTCGGCGCTCGCCCGCTCCATGCCGCGCTGGGCCGTGCTGGCCCCGCGAAATATGTTACCGCCGCCAATGACGAGGCACAGCTCGGCGCCGAGGTGCTGGACCGCCAGCAGTTCGTTCGCAAGGCCATCAACGAAATCCCAGTCGAGCCCATAAGCCTGGGCTCCCCTCAGGGCCTCGCCCGAGATCTTCAAGAGGACGCGGCGATATAATAAGGGTGCAGCCATTACTGAACCGTG
>Ga0315339_1000714_pt1 | contig 37051 bp, 32 predicted proteins | sample ASW17metaG_FD_204514 | JGI IMG/M metagenome (GOLD analysis project Ga0315339, IMG submission 204514) | Ammonia-oxidizing marine archaeal communities from Pacific Ocean, United States - ASW #17 | ecosystem: Environmental > Aquatic > Marine > Oceanic | place: USA: California | collected 2016-12-05 | reverse complement strand
CCCGTTGGTCTGTCTCCAGTAACTAATATTTTATTTTTGTTTTTATCATTCATAAATTTATAATTAAATATGATATCTTAGGTTTAATGATAAGAAAATAAATAATGAAAAAAATATCAATAAAAGAACTAGCACCACTCTTAACTACTGACAGAAAAAGTAGGATAGATAAAGTTTTATCACAGAGAACTAAGGGTATATCTATATTACTCGAGGATATTTATCAAAGTCACAATATTAGCGCAGTCCTAAGAACTTGTGATAATTTAGGAATTCAAAACATCTACATAATTCAAGACTACAACAAGGTGATTCTAGCAAAAGGAGTTTCTCTTGGATCAGAGAAGTGGATAACCTTAAAAATTAAAGATAAGACTACTTCTAAAAAGGAATATATTCGATCGCTCAAAAATCAAGGATTTAAGATTATATCCACAGTTCCTCCGACAAAAGAAAAATCAATAAATATGAATAGTCTCAAAATTACTAAAAAAATGATTATTGCATTTGGAAATGAAGAAAAGGGACTCAGTGACGATATAATAAAAGAATCTGATTCTTTGGTAAGTATCCCAATGCATGGATTCAATGAAAGCTATAATATTTCAGTTTCATGTGCAATTGTAATGAACCAACTTATAATTGATGCAAAAAAGCAGAACAAGCTAACTAAGCTTACTGAAAAAGAGAAATCTGACCTTAGATTCGATTGGTACATGAAATCTATTAAACATGCTAGTAAAGTTGTAAAGAATTTAGCAAAAAATAAATAAACGCGCCTGGAAGGACTCGAACCCTCGACCTCCAGAGCCGTAATCTGGCACTCTAATCCAACTGAGCTACAGGCGCATTTTAGCTCGGAGAGAGGGGGATTCGAACCCCCGGTACGGATTTACTCCGTACGGCTGATTAGCAATCAGCTGGTTTAAACCACTCACCCATCTCTCCATAAGCTACTATTATGGCTGATGAATTGGTAAAAATAAATCTGTAAAATTTTTAACTGGTGTAAAAGTCTCTAAAGGTATCTCAACAAAAGTTGTATGCCAATAATGCATAGAGCCATTCCATAGACCTGGCAGCTCAATAAAAGAACATTCCTTACCTAAAACACTCTTCTGAACGCTAATCTTTAATCCCTCTTCTGCAAATTCCCTAAGGTCGAACTTCTTTCCCATATAATCTCTGGTACTGCATATCATCTCTACTGGATTAAAGTATCCACCTTTTTCCCAAATATTCTTTTGATTTTCATCATCAAAATTGATCTGTGATTCTTCCACAATTTGAACCGATTCTGAGTTACCGTCATGCACCCAAAAAGGCTTTCCTCCTGAGGCTTTCTCATCTCTAACAACACCACAGACTCTAATTGGTTTATTAAGCATTTGAATAATAAGATCAACCTTTTTATCTAAAGGTTTACTTTTAAACTGAGGGGGCAAGGCATTTTGAAGCTGTGCAATTGATGGCTCAAGTAGTTGATAATTTCTCTCATTAAAAGTTTCCAACAATAAATCAAACCTTTTCTTAGTACTTTGGGCAATTTTATATAAAAATTCTGATACCTCATATCTCAAAAGTCTTGTTTTAGAAGAAATATTATCGATATTGTTAATAAACACAAAGTCAGAATTAATCTCATTTAGAATATCCAACAAAGCTCCGTGACCAGAAGGATGAGTGTAAATCTCTCCATTGTCCTTTCTTAATAACTCACCTTCACCATCTAAACATAGGCTATTAGTCGACTTGGGTTGAATCATTAGCTCATATAAAGATTCTGGATCAAACTTTTTTAAAAAAGGGGATTTGTTTATTTTATAGCGGACATCTTCTTCTAAACCTTCTTGTACAGTAAAATATATCTTAGAATTTGTAATATCATCTATTGAATTTAGAACGAATTCTTCTACAGGTGAGATAGGTAACCCATCAAATAAGTGAAAATCTATAAGTCCCTTAGGTTGACGAAAAAAATTTATTAAGTCTTCTGAACTTAGTATTTCTTTCAAAGCTTCAATATCTTTATTTTTAATAATTGTATTTAATTCAGCCTCATTCTTGTGGGAATAATCCAAAATCTTTGAATAGAAAGGCAAAAGGTGAAGTTTAGCAAAAAATTCTTCTTTAAATTGGTCTAAAGCAAACATTCTTGTTGCTGATCCAGAAGCAGGTATAAACCTTGAAATAAGAAGCTCAGACATAATAGAGCCAGAATCTACATTAAGTTTTTCTACTTCGTTTCGAGAGATTATCCCATCGCCTTCAACACAAGGCCTCATTAATTTGAGAGTTCTTATTTTAGTCTTACCTAAAAGTAAATCAATTTGAGAATCAATTTCTTTTTTAGTAATCCCCAGAGAGGATAAAAATTCTAAGTCATTCTTATTCAACATGACAAACAATCTATTTTTCGGGGTCGACGGGATTCGAACCCGCGACCTCTGGCGTGACAGGCCAGCGTTCTAACCAGCTGAACTACGACCCCAAAAAAAAATGGGCGCTACAGGATTTGAACCTGTGACATCTTCCTTGTAAGGGAAGCGCTCTCCCGCTGAGCTAAGCGCCCCGAATAGATTTTTATACTATATGGAGACAACTAAATGTCAAGATAAGTTCAAAGGCTTCTCGGGTTCAGAAGAATCTACACTTAGCGGCATATCTGACAATACTATATCCTTTAAGACAGCATCATCGGAGATAATTGCATAAGGAATAACATCATCCATATGATTAACAGACACAATATTTACATCCTTTAGAACCTCTTTCGGTATATCGATTAAATCCTTTTCGTTTTCCTTAGGAATCAAGACTGTCTTAACACCACCCCTATGGGCAGCGAGAATTTTCTCTTTTAACCCACCTATTGGAAGCACACGGCCCCTCAGGGTAATTTCTCCAGTCATTGCTAGGTCTTTTCTTATTTCCTTCTTAATTAGTCCTGAAAGTATCGCAGTAGCCATTGCAATTCCTGCAGAAGGTCCATCTTTAGGTTGCGCACCTTCAGGAACATGAACATGAATATCTACTTTTTGGTAGAAGTTTCTATCCAAGCCAAGCCTACTACCTCTAGATCTAACATAACTCATAGCTGCCCTAGTAGATTCCTGCATAACTTCACCTAACTTTCCTGTAACAGTGAAAGTGCCTTTACCTGGGACTATAGTTACCTCAATATTTAGCAATTCTCCACCGACTTCAGTCCATGCCAATCCTGTAGACATACCAATTTGATTAGCTTCTTCTATCTGACCATGTTTAAATTTTGGAGAACCTAATAATTTCTGAACAACTTTTGGAGTTACATTCAAAGAAAACTCCTTACCATTTGTAACAACTTCTTTAGCTGTCTTTCTGCATAGTGATCCAATCTCCCTTTCTAAGGTTCTAACTCCCGCCTCTCGTGTATATCTTTGTATTGTAAAGTTTATTGCTTTTTCAGAGAACTTGGCATTTGAGTCAGTTAAACCATTATTTTCTATTTGCTTTGGAATCAGATACTTCTTAGCAATTTTATTCTTTTCTAGCTCTGTATAACCTGAAAGTTTAATAATTTCCATTCTATCTTGAAGTGCCCAAGGAATGGTATGAAGTACATTAGCTGTAGTAATGAAAAGAACTTGTGATAAATCATAATCAATTTCAAGATAGTGGTCATTAAATGTAGAGTTTTGCTCTGGATCTAAAGCCTCAAGAAGCGCAGACGCTGGGTCTCCTCTAAAGTCTGTACCCACCTTATCTATCTCATCCAATAGAAAAACAGGATTCTTTGTGCCAGCTTTTTTCATACCTTGAATTATCTTCCCAGGTAGAGCACCAATATAGGTTCTTCTGTGTCCTCTAATTTCAGCCTCATCTCTAACTCCACCGAGAGATATCCTAACAAACTTTCTTCCCATAGCTCTAGCTACAGATTTTGCTAAGGATGTTTTACCTACTCCAGGGGGGCCTACTAAACAAAGAATTGGACCTTTTAATTTTTTTGTTAAAGTTCTAACAGCTAAAAATTCTGTAATTCTTTCCTTAGGTTTCTCCAAACCAAAATGATCTTCATCAAGTATCTTCTGTGCATTTTCCAGAGAAGTTTCATCTTCCGTTAAGTCAGAGTCCCATGGCAAAGTTACTAACCAATCGATATAATTTCTAACAACGGTTGCCTCTGCAGACATAGAAGACATACCTTTTAGTTTCTTTATCTCCTTTTCTATTCTTTTCCTGATATCTTCAGGCATCTCCTTGGTCTTTAAAGTCTCTTCAAATTCTAGTATTTCACTCTTCAAATCATCCTTATCACCAAGCTCACTTTGAATAGCTTTCATCTGTTCAGTTAAATAATATTCTTTTTGAGCTTTTTCCATCTGCTTCTTAACTCTATTCCTGATTTTTTTCTCTACTTGAAGAATTTCTAATTCCGATTGAATTTTCTCGAATAACATTTCCAACCTCTTAGAACAATCTAAACACTCTAGAACCTCTTGTTTGTCAGAGAGCTTAAAACTCAAATGAGAAGCAATAGTATCAGAAAGTTTACTTGCATCTTCAATTGCAGAAATTGTTACCAATGTCTCAGTTGGTACTTTCTTGTTGAGCTTTGTATAATCTTCAAAAGCTTCAGTTAAACTTCTCATAATAGCACTTGTCTCAACATCAGATTTCTGGTCTTCTATCAAATCTTCTACTTCAACATTGAAGAATTTATTCTCATCATCATATTTCGAGATTTTCGCCCTGCTCACGCCCTCAACAAGTATCTTAACGGTCCCATCTGGGAGTCTAAGCATTTGAACAATAGTGCCAACAGTACCAATATTATAAATATCTTCTGGTCCTGGATCATTAGTTTTTGCATCAATCTGAGCAGATAATAAAATCTTTTTATCTGTTTTCATAGCTTCTTCTAGGGCTCTAATTGACTTCTCCCTTCCCACAAACAATGGTGCGACCATATGGGGAAAAATTACGACATCTCTTAAAGGCAACAATGGAAGTTTATATTTTGAACTCATGAAATCCTCCGGAAGGCATTATTTTAATAAGTTAACCATTAATTCTTGTTTTGCAACAATAAAACATTAAAAAAACTAATAAAATACCGAGAAAGGAGTAAAAAAGGAGCAAATTAGGCACTTTTAACTGATTTATTTTCAAAACTTAAGATTGGAGACTTATTATTCATTATTACTTCTTCAGTTATAACACACTTCTTGATACCCTCAAGAGTGGGTATATCATAAATCAAATCCAGGATGGAATTCTCTATTATAGACCTCAGCCCTCTTGCTCCGGTCTCTCTTTTAATAGCTTCTTTTGCTATAGAAACTAAAGATTCCTTAGTAAATTCTAGCTCTACATTGTCATTAATTTTCACTAACTTTTGATACTGTTTTATTAAGGCGTTCCTTGGTTCTGTGAGTATCCTTATTAAGGCTTCCTCAGTTAAAGTATTAAGATAAGTGATAACAGGAACTCTTCCTATAAACTCGGGTATAAAACCGAAACTAACCAAGTCTTCTGATTGAATAGATTTAAGGAAATCATCTGATTCTAATCGTTTAACTATCTGCTTATCATCTTTTTCAAAACCGATAGAATTCTTACCTATTCTTCTAGCTATTATTTTATCAAGGCCACTAAAAGAGCCTCCGAGTATGAATAATATATTATTTGTATCTACAGGAATAAATTCTTGCTGTGGATGTTTTCTTCCTCCCTTAGGCGGAACATTTACCACGGCTCCTTCAATGATTTTCAATAGAGCCTGCTGAACTCCTTCCCCAGAGACATCCCTTGTTATAGACGGGCTATCTCCACTTTTTCTAGCTATCTTATCAATTTCATCAATATATATTATTCCCTTCTCTGCCTTTTTAACATCAAAATCAGAAGCTTGCAACAAGCTAACTAGCATATTCTCTACATCCTCTCCAACATAACCAGCTTCGGTATAACATGTAGCATCAACTATGGTAAAAGGGACATTTAGAAACTTAGCTAAAGTCTGGGCCAAAAGAGTCTTCCCTGAGCCAGTAGGTCCAATCAGCAAAACATTACTTTTTTGTATCTCTACTTCTTCAGTCTTGGCTTTCTTACTCTTAGGTTTAGAATTACTGTTTATTCTCTTGTAGTGGTTATATACCGCAACAGAGAGATACTTTTTTGCCTTTTCTTGATCTATTACATACGAGTCGAGCTGATTCTTAATCTCATGGGGTGGTGGTATATATTCAAGTTCTTCTGGAGCTATCTGCTCCCCCTTCTCATCCTCAATAATTTCTGCACATAAATCAACGCACTCATTGCATATATATATACTGGGTCCAGCTATGAGTTTTTTAACTTCTTTCTGCCCTTTCCCACAAAAGGAGCAATTCAAATCATCTTTCTCACTCATCTATTTAACATCCTTTTGAATGATTATATTATCTATAATTCCATAATCCAAAGCTTCTTCCGAAGTTTGATAAAAATTCCGCTGTATGTCCAACTTGATAGTATCCAAATCTCTCTTAACGTGTTTTGAAAGTAGTTGAGCAAGAATCTCTTGTTTTCTTCTAGTTTCATCCATCTCTTTTTCTAGATCATAAAATTGACCACCTAGTTGAGTTCCGACAGAATGAAGCATAATTGTGGAGTTTGGAAGTGAATTCCTTTTATTCTTTGCTCCACTGCCCAAAAGAACTGCTCCCATGCTTGCAGCCATACCATAACAAAGTGTGCTTACATCAGGTGCGACATATTGCATAGCGTCATATATACCAAGTCCCGCAGTTACGCTCCCTCCTGGAGAATTAATGTAGAGACTTATATCCTTCTTACTGTCAACTGACTCTAGAAACAATAATTGAGCAACAACTACATTAGCAAGATTATCATCGATGGGGCCCCCAATGAAAATAATTCTTTCATTTAGAAGTCTTGAATAAATATCGAAAGCTCTTTCCCCAGATGAACTTTGCTCTACTACCATAGGTATAAACATATTTTGATTGTAATTTAATCACTAATTTTAGTCAATTAAGAAGAACACTTAAGTTACTTCTTTGACTTTGGCTTGATCTCTTTAATTTTTGCATCAGCAATTACAAATCTTATGACTTTCTCATCAGTCAACTTAACTCTTATATCATCCATAAGATTATTATCTTTATAGTACTTCTTCACTTTACTAACTGGAGTATTCTGGGAATTCGCAATTGAAGCAATTACTTGTTCAATTTCATCTTCTGGCACTGAAATACTTTCAAGTTTAGAAATTTCAGCAAAGATCAAAGCTAGTTTGACATTTCTTACTGCCGATTCTTTGATTAAGTCTTTAGTTGGACCATCTACTTCTTTTAACTTAATTCCTTTTTCATTCATTTTTGATAAATATTCACTCTCTAACCTTCTTTCCTCATCATCAAGAAAGGAAACGGGGAACTCAAAGCTATTGTCTTTAATTAGCTTATCACCAACACTCTTTCTTAAAGAAGCCTCCGACTTATCATTAAAAGATCTCTCTAAATCAGAAGCAACTCTTTCTTCTAACTTATCTTTTGATTCCATGCCTAATTTGGTAATAAAATCATCGTTTAACTTTGGTACAACTTTCTTAAATATTTTATTAACTAATACCTTGCAAGTAACAACTTTTCCTGCTGCTTCAGCAATTGGAAAATCTTCAGGATAAGTAATATCAAAAATTTTCTCCTCACCTATTGCCATTGACTTTATCTGAGATTCAATATCGGGAATTAAAGACTCATTTCCAAGCTCTATTGAAGCATTATCTCTTACTAAATCTTTTACAACTATCCCCTCAACTTCTCCAGAGAAATTGATACTCAAGATATCCTTCTTGCCGACCTTCTTTCTCTTGGGAACCTCTTCGTTAGATGCAAAATTTAATAATAAATTCTCTATAGCCTTATCTATATCTTTTTGTTCAATAGAAAAAACTTCCTTCTCTACTTCGATTCCTTTGAACTTCGCAAGACTAATCTCAGGTATAAATTCAAAATTAAAAGAAAACTCAAAGTTCTTATCTTTATCAAAATCTTTAAATTCCAAATCTGAAGTTCTTACTATATTAACTTTCTCTTCTAAAGCTAAAGACCTTAAATTGTTGTTAATAACTCTTGTCTTAAGCTCCTCAGAGATTTGCTCTAGATAAATAGACTCAACAACCTTAAGTGGCACTTTGCCTTTTCTAAATCCTTTCAAATCTGCATCTTTCTGGAAAAGCTTAACAACATCTGTATATATTTTACCAACTTCTGATTTATCTATATCAAAAAAAGCTTTCTTCTGCGTTGAACTAATTTCTTCAATTTTATAACTCATTTTATCTCCAATATGGGAGCGGGGGGACTCGAACCCCCACACCCGAAGGCGCTAGATCCTAAATCTAGTGCGTCTACCAATTCCGCCACGCTCCCTTCTAAAAAATATTTTTTTTAAAGGATTAATATACTGATTACCTAATCTAAAATCAATTTTAGATACTAAGAAGGTTGGAAAGCGACGATAACTTTATTGCTGTTTTTTAAGTATTTTAATATAACATGATTCACTTCATCCAGTGATACACTCCTTATTTTAGAAGAAAATTCAAAAGGCTCTTCGGGTCCTAAACCAAAGAAAGTTCCCTGGGAAATTCTCGTATTAATTGCTGAATTTCTTTGTAAAGATATGTCGTTTCTTCCAATAAGATAATTCTTTGCTCTTTCAATCTCTGACTTCGTTACACCATTCGAAACCAAATTAGAAATTTCTAGATTAATAGCATCTATGCTTTCATCTTTCTTCTCAGGGGAACAGCCGATATAAACTCCAAAATGCCCTATAGAAGGAGCCGGGCTATAAAAAGATGAAACTGTATATGCGAGACTTTTCTTATCTCTTAGCTCAACAAACAATCTACCTCCCATCCCTGACAAGCAGGAATTCATTACCTGAAAAGCATACTGGTCATTTGATTCCAACGAAGGAGCATATGTTCCTATCATAATATGAGACTGCTGCTTATCACCCAATTTAGTCTCAAAGATTTTGTCCTCTTTAATAGGTGTAAATTCTAAATCTTTTTTAATCTTGCTCTCAGGATTTTTAATATCCAAAGACATATCTAAACATTTAACTAATTCATCCAAGTCAAAGTTTCCTACAGCTGAGAGAAGAAGGTTACTCTTAAAAATAGAACCTTTATATGCCTCATTTATCTGTCTACTAGATATTTCTAAAACACTACTTTCAGATCCATACTGATTCATCGAATAAGGATGGTTTGGAAATAAAAGCTCATAGAATTTATCAGCGGCCAGTGCTGCATAGTTTTGCTTTTTTCTATTTAAATAGGAAAGTATATCTTTTTTAACAATATCCAACTCATTATCTAAGAACAAAGGGTTACATAAGACATCGGAAAAAATATCAACAAGCTCATTTAGATTTGCGCTTGGCCCTAATAATTTCATTCCAACCGTATTCTTACCAGAATACCCTTCGATATCAGAAGCAAGTATTTCTGTTTTCATCGATAGCTCATCCTTGGTTAGGCCCAAAGAACCTCTCTCGAATAGCTCAGCCATAATACTAAACTTCCCATTTGACTCTTGGGTTTCATATTTAAGGCCTCCTAAAGATATGGAACGCAAAGAGAACAAAGGAGTTTTTTTATTTTGAAGAACTAAAAGACCTATCCCATTATCAAGTTTCAAAAGCTTAGGCTTCTCATATAAGATGTTTGACATAGAATAGTCTTTAGGAAGATAAGACTCGCTCTGCTCATTCTTAACACTTGTATTCCTACTAAAAGAATTTGATATTAAATCTTCAAAATGCTGCTTCTCTTTTATTAAAGATTCTTTTGGAAGGATTATATTTAAATTTAAGTTTTCTAATGTAAGAAATTCTGAAGATACTTTGGAAATATCATCAGGAGAGACATCAACGATTCTATCCAAATACTCTTTCTTAGATTTTAGATTCCCCGTTAATGATTCCAGATAACCTATAGTTTGAGCTTGTCCTTGAACAGTCTCATTCTCATGGAGATCATCTGATAATATAGAATTTTTCGCCCTTTCTATTTGAGTAGGTTCAAAATCTAAAGATAGGACCTTTTGAATATTATGAATAATTTCCTTAATTACTTTATCAATATTTTTTTCAATTAGTGTCCCCGACACCATAAAGACACCTGAATGTCTCATAGAATAATGACTAGAAGATATAGAGGTAACAAGTGATAGTCTTTCCTTTAATTCCATATAGAGTAAAGAGCTAGTGCCAGACCCCAATATGTGGCTGACAATATCTAAGACCGGGGAATCTGGATCATTTGCATTTTTTGACTTGAAGGAAAAGGCAAAATAAACTTCGTTAACTTCCTTTAACTCTATATTAATCTTTAGTCCCGGAAAGTCTATTTTGTCCAATAACTCAGGTCTCTGAACTTTTCCATCTCTAATGCTAGTGAAAATTTTATCAATCTTAGGCCTCACAATGCTACTTTTAACTCCACTTACAACAACTAAATGCATGTTGGAGGCCTGGTACCATTTATCATAGAAATTCTTCACATCTGCCCTCTTAAATGCCTTAACGCTTTCGGGAGTCCCGATAATTGGGAGCCCATAAGTAGTCGAAGAAAAAGTATTTTTAAAGATCATCTCACTTAAACAGTTAGAGGGAGAATCGTTCCCTCTCTTTATTTCCTCTAAAATAACCTCTAGTTCTTTAGATAATTCATTCTCATCGAAGGTTGCTTCATACATGCATTCAGAAAGTATATTCAGCCCCACATCGATAAAATCATTTGATATAGTAGTGTAATAGACTGTCTCATCATAAGAAGTAAAAGCATTAACTTCTCCACCATGGGCTTCGAGTTGTTTTGAAATCTCACCCACCTTAAGATTTTTAGTACCTTTAAAAATCATATGCTCGTGCACATGCGCGAGACCCCTTTGATTATCATCTTCATATGCGCTTCCTGTATTAACCCAAACGAATATTGATGTTACAGGTGAATGTGGATCCTCTTTTAATAGAACCTTTAATCCATTATCTAAATAATACTGTTCTACATTATCCATAATTATTCACGAAGTTGATTTTTGAGATGCCTTATATTTTGAAATTGCATAACTTGATAAAGAATATAATAAATAGAGATAAAAAAGTATGAATGAGCCAATCTCGACATGAGTCAATATTGAGATAAGTATTACTGATACAACAATTAGCGCGTTAAATCTTTTCATTCTATTTAGAAAAGTTTTTTTAGGGAAAATAATATTACTAACCATTAAAAGTCCGACAAGAGGCAAAAAGAGTAGGAAAAATGAGTTAAGAAACTCCGGCTTAAATAGATCGAATTTATAGTCGATAAGGACAACGGATATTAACAATCCAGCAGCCATAGGGCTTGGTAAGCCAATAAAGAATCTATCTTTATCTTCATCTGGCAATGTATTAAATCTAGACAATCTTAGTGCGACACATACAGTGAAGAAGATAACGCACATTATCCCTAGATTATTATATGAAGACAAATAGACTATGTATATCAATAGAGAAGGTGCTACGCCGAAGCATACAAGGTCAGATAATGTGTCATATTGTGCACCGAATTCCGAATCTCTATTTAACAACCTTGCGATTTTTCCATCAACATAATCAATAAATGCCGCAATGTATAGAAAAATACATGACCACCATAATGATTTTTCAGTCAAGAAGAAAGTTTCTATACCAAGAAATTCTCCGTCTACCAAAGGAAATAGTTTTATTAAATTGAATATAGACAGTAAGCCAAAGACCAAGGCCAGTGTAGTTAAAACATTAGGTATTAGTGATACAATCTTCCTATTTTTCATTTGGTTTTGTAAAGAGTATGCTCTCTCCCGCTACAACTTCATCTCCCGCTTTAAAATTAGTTACATAACTTGAGGGTACGTAAATATCTATTCTTGATCCAAATTTTATAATACCTATTCTTTCCCCAATTTCTAACAAGCTACCCTTAGATACAAAAGGCACAATTCTCCGTGCAATGTATCCAGCAAATAAAATTAAAATTATATTGCTATTATCTTGCGTTTTTAGATGTAAATATAACCTTTCGTTCTCTATACATTCTGGAGAATTTGCAAATTTAAACTTACCTGGGTAATAAATTGTTTCTTTAACTTCTGAAGAAATTGGCGACCGTGCTATATGACAATCTAATAGGGAAAGAAAAATACAGATTCTTCTCATTTCCACATTAGTAAATTCTTCCTCCTCGACCAAGTCTACCGAAATAATTTTTCCATCGGCAGGGGAGATTATTCCACTTGTATTTGGGATAATTCGTTCAGGATCCCTAAAAAAATGTATTATTAAAACAAATGTAACCAATAGTAAAATGGATATGATTGATATGCCAAAAAAAGCAGTTCCAAGCCAACAAATTAAAAAAGAAATGAATATAGGCTTATAGCCTTGGTCAGAAACGGTCCATTTATAGTCAATCTTCATTAGTTCTTTTCTTTATCTACTAGCTTCTTTTTAAATAGAGCAGTCATCATAGAACGAAGAGTTTCTCCTATGTTCTCAATTGGGTGAGTCTCTCCCTCTTTTAGTAAACGATTATAGTTAGGTCTTCCTGCCTCATTTTCTTTTATCCACTCTTCAGCAAATTGACCGCTTTGAATTTCATCTAAAACTGTCTTCATTCTTGCTTTAACTGAAGCATCAATCAATCTAGGACCCCTTGTTATGTCGCCATATTTAGCGGTATCACTAATCGAATACCTCATATTGGAGATTCCACCTTGATAAATTAAATCAACAATTAATTTAACCTCATGTAAGCACTCAAAGTAAGCCATTTCTGGTGGATATCCTGCCTCAGTAAGGGTCTCAAAGCCTGCTAAAATTAAGCTTGAAACTCCTCCACAAAGAACGGATTGTTCACCAAAAAGATCAGTTTCAGTTTCGTCTTTAAAAGTTGTCTCTATTATCCCAACCCTTGATGAGCCTATTCCCGCCGCATATGCAAGAGCAATATCTTTAGTATTAGCAGATGGGTCTTGATGGACTGCGATAAGTCCTGGTACTCCAGCACCTTCCTCATAAGTTCCTCTTACTGTATGCCCAGGTGCTTTTGGTGCAACCATGAAAACATTAACACCTTCTTCAGGAACAATTTGATTGTAATGGATATTAAATCCATGTCCAAATGCAAGGTACTTACCAGGTACTATATTGTCTTTTATTGAATCCTCATATATTTTTTTTTGACTTGTGTCTGGAGCTAGAATCATTATGATATCAGACTTCTTAACTAGTTCATCAACTTCTACAACATCTAGTTGGGCCGCTTCAGCTTTTTTCCAGCTTTCACCACTCTTTCTTAGTCCAACGGAAACATTGATTCCAGAGTCTCTAAGATTAAGAGCGTGCGCATGGCCTTGACTTCCAAAGCCAATAATTCCAACATGTAAATTTTTAATTAAATTTAGATCACAATCTTTATCATAAAATACCTTCATATTAATTCTCCATTACTTCTTTTTTTCTCTTGCTATAGAAACGAGTCCTGTTCTAGTTACCTCTTTAAGACCTAATGGTCTTAAAATCTCTACAAATGCTTCTAGCTTATCTTTTGTACCTGTAAGCTCCAAAGCATAAGATTTGGGTCCTACATCTATGACATTAGACCTAAATATATCTGCGACCCTTAAGACTTCAGACCTACTAGTTTTTGTAGGAACAACTCTGGCAATCAATAGCTCTCTGTGAATACTTTCTGATTCGGTTAAATCTACTACTTTTATAACATTTATCATATTTTCGAATCTTTTAATAATCTGATCAATAATCCACTCTTCTCCAGAAGTAACTAAAGTTAATCTAGAATATGAAGGCTTCTCTGTTTCTGCAACACATAGACTTTCAATATTAAAGCCCCTTGCTGTAAATAATCCAGACACACGGGCTAGGACACCCGGTTCATTGTCTACTAAAATTGATATAATATGGCGCAAAGCACATCTCCTTTAAAGGAATCTATAATAAACTAATTTTAAACTATTTCTATATTTTTAGTAACTAGATTCTTACTTCAATCAGGACTAGACCTTTAACGTGTAAAGTTTTCTTAAGATTTTTCTCTATTTTAGAGTCAAAATTAAACTGATATCCCTTTGCTCCAAATGATTCAGCAAGTGATTTATAATCAGGACCTTTATATTTAATAGATTTATTTGAATACTTATCATTTAAAACGATAATTGTTAAATCTAATTTTTGTTCTAAAGCAACAATCATTTCTTGCATATTGAACTGAAAATTGGTTCCAGTAGAGATACTAACAACTTTTGACTTGGGTCTAGAAAACTTTGCTCCAATTGCAGCTGGAAAACCATAACCAGGAGTGCCGTTACCACCAGAGAGAATACTATTTCTATAGTCACTAAACTTGTAAAATCTTTGAAGATTGACATCTTTATAACTAAAATCTGAACAAATAACTGCACTTTTACCAAGGAGATTGGAAAGGATTCTAAAGATACTTGCCTTACTGTCTTTAGACGCTTCTTTGATCTCAGCTTCATTATTTTTTATTCTTAATTGACTTAGATACTTATTGTTCCATTCGGTCTTATAGTTTCCAATATCTTTAGATAAATACTCAATAAATGATATTGAGCTACAGTTAATATTAAGATTTTTCTTCACCCTAGGATCAAGCTGAGTGCTATCTATGTCCACTATGGTCATTTCTTTTTTTATCAAAGAGCTTTTAGGTAAAATCTTCCCTATGTCACAACCAACAGAAATTATATGATCAGAGTCCTCAATTAATTTGCTTGAAGAATAAGAACCAGCTGCTCCAATCATTCCAAATGAAACTTTACTATCTACTACTCCCAATGAAAGCAATGAAGTAAGTGCTGGAATATTAAAATTCTTTAAAATTTTAACAATATTCTTTAGATTTTCCTGATAGCAGGCTCCCCGTCCAAAAATAAGTACTGGTTTTTTTGACCTAAAAAGCTTGCTCTTAAAAGAATTCAAGACTTTCTTTGAAATTTTTGGCTCTTCAATGTAATTTGGCAAACTAATCTTCTTTGGGAGATTAAATTCACTCTCTCCTAGCAAGACATCCTTCGGCATATCAACCAAGACTGGTCCTTTTCTTCCGGTATTGGAAATATGTAAAGCTTCGGCTATTGCCCTAGGCAAATCTTTTGTTTTTCTAACTAAAGTATTGTGCTTAGTGCAAGACCTGGTAATTCCTATGTGATCTGCCTCCTGAAAGGCATCACTCCCCAAAAAAGGTGTGGGAACCTGACCAGTAAAAATTAGAACTGGGACTGAGTCCATGTATGCCGTAGAAATCCCAGTAACAGTATTAGTTGCTGCAGGACCTGAAGTACAAAGTATTATTCCTGGTAGCCCACTTGCCCTAGAAAAACCATCGGCCATATGAGTTGCAGCTTGTTCATGGCGAGTTAAAATATGATTAATTTTACTCGCATAAGATGGCATTACATCATAAATTTTGAGAACATAACCTCCAGGTAATCCAAAAATTGTTTTAATCCCTAGACCATGAAGAGATTCGAAGAAAAGTTCTGCACCTAAAAATTTTTTCATTTCGATTATTATATATTAATTTATACTTTTAACTAACAAAAGAAAAACTATTAAATGGCATTAAAGGCTTGGAAAGAAGAATATGTTCAGAATTAAAATTTAAATCTACCCTTGAAAGGGATCCTGAATCAATTACAAAATCAGGATCTACTGTTAAACCATGCCTCTTTATAAAACATGTCGGGTCAATTTTTCCTGCCGCCGTACCTACAAGAAGGGTATTCTCAACATTAACAAGTCTTAGCTCATCAATGCTAACTTTAAAATTTTGATCAACTAGGACAATCTTCTCTTTTATTCTTTTAAACTTTGCGAATGCAAATAAGCCATTTTTTAAATCAAAAAGAGTTAATAAGCTGTCAAAATTATAGTTCAGGCCAAAAGCGTATAACAAAAAAGAAGAAATACCGTAAGCGGGGATATTACCAAAAGAACTTAAAGCATTTGCAGTCGAAATTCCTACCCTTAGAGAAGAAAGATTCCCTGGCCCAACATTAACCCTGACTTCTTCAATATCACGAAGAACAAAAGAGGTATTTTCAAAGAGCTTGTCAATCAATGGTGCCAAGAGTTCACAGTGATTAGGTCTTTCCGAATCAACATTCAATATGCATTCAAGATTACTATCTAAAGCTATAGAGACACTTGTTAAATTCCTAGATGTTTCAATATTTAACGACAGCATAAGTTAATTATTTCTGGCTTATTTTTTCTCTCACTTCTTTATCAAGCTTAAGGCCTAAATCTGAGTTAGATTCAAGGAACTTCTGTGCGTTATCCTTGCCCTGTCCTATTCTTTCTCCAGAATATGAGAACCAAGAGCCAGCCTTATCAACTAACCCAAATTCCACACCTAAATCAATGAGCTCACCAAATTTCGAAATACCTCTTCCAAAGATTATATCCATTTCCGCTTCTCTAAAAGGAGGGGCAACTTTATTCTTTACAACTTTAACTCTAACTCTATTCCCAATAACACTTTCAGATGTTTTTAGTGAAGCAATCCTTCTAACGTCTAACCTTACTGAACAATAAAATTTAAGAGCATTCCCACCTGAGGTTGTTTCTGGGCTCATATAAGAAGGAACTCCAATTTTATGTCTTATTTGATTTATGAAAATTACGGTTGTTTTTGACTTAGAAACTGTTGCAGTAATTTTCCTTAGAGCTTGAGACATTAGCCTGGCTTGAAGTCCAACATGGGTATCTCCCATTTCTCCATCTAATTCAGCCTTTGGTGTCAATGCCGCAACCGAATCAATTACAATCATGTCGACTGCAGAACTTCTGATTAATTGGTCGACTATCTCCATAGCCTGCTCACCATAGTCGGGCTGAGAAATTAATAAGTCCTCATTCACTATACCTAAGCCTTTTGAGTAGCTTGGATCAAAGGCATGTTCGGCATCTACGAAGGCAGTAATACCTCCAGTTCTTTGAGTTTCAGCTATTGCATGGAGTGCTAATGTTGTTTTTCCTGAAGCCTCTGGCCCATATATTTCAATAACTCTTCCACGAGGAAATCCTCCTACCCCTAAAGCATGGTCCAAAGCAATTGAACCACTAGAAACAGATTCTACATTCTTAACGCTTGACTCATCATCAAGCCTCATAATTGAGCCTTTTCCAAATTGCTTTTCAATAGTAGAAATTGTAGCGTCTAAAGCCTTTTGCTTATTTTCTTGAGAATCTTTTGATGTAATCTTTTGTTTATTTTCAGACAAATATTTTCTCCTTAAAATAGCTAGAGAAAGCTAATTTACTTATATTATACTTAAATTAAACTATTCTTCCTATTACTTTGATTCAAATAAAATAATCTTCCTAATAATACTTAAACATGAAAGGCAGACTCTTAATTTAAACATCTCTCTAGTACCTGGAAAGTAATACTTCTTTACAGTAGTCTTATCTTTATAGGAAGTTCCTATAAAAACTGTCCCTACTGGCTTATCCTTTGTCCCGCCCTTTGGTCCTGCAATCCCTGAGACTGCTATTGCTATGTCGGAACCTGAAATACTCTTAGAATTTAATGTCATCTCTTTTACACATTGTCTACTAACTGCACCATGTTTAATTAAGGTATCTTTTTTAATATCCAAAATATTCTCTTTGGCATTATTTCCATAAGTTACGAATCCATAATTAAAGCATCTGGAAGACCCTGGAGCATTAGTAATCATATTAGCAAGTAGGCCACCAGTGCAAGATTCTGCAGTAGAAACAAAAAGCTTCTTATTCAACAACATGTTTACTACCGTAGTCGGCATATTAGTTTCATCAGCTGAGTATATATATTCAGCTAGAATTTTTCTTATTCTTTCTTCAATAACTCTATTTTCTTTTTTTGCTAGAGATAAAGTGCTTGAACGAGATATGATCCTTAAGTGTATCTCGAAATTATAAGGCCTAAAGCCAATGTAAGTACTAGCTGATTGTATCTTCTGAATCTTCTCAGCAACCTCAGACTCTGAAAGCCCAAAAACTCTCAGAATCTTCGATGAAGTAAAGCTTTTAATCTTACTTTGTTCCTTCTTTAGATCCTTAAAGAAGCTATTCTTTGACATGGCCTTGAACTCTCTAGGAACACCAGGAAAAAAATAATATTTAGAATTATCTTCTAGAAAAGAGAATCCGGGGGCAGTTCCTTCAGAATTTGCGATTACAGAAGCTTTCTCCGGGAAATAAGCCTGTTTTTTGTTTAATTTACTATATTTTCTCTTCCTATCTTTAAATATTTGCTTTATTTTATCCTCTTCATCAGAGTTTAGGATTAATCTCCTATCAAAGAACAAAGAGGCAGCTTCCCTTGTTAAATCATCATGAGTAGGCCCTAGTCCACCCGTTAATAGAATGAAGCCCGACCTTTTACTAGCAATTTTCAGGGCAGCCACTATATCATGAATAGAGTCTCCTACACATTGTTGATAATTTACTTTAAAGCCATGTCTAAAAACTTCTCCAGCCAACCAATAAAAATTAGAGTCTTGTGTTACCCCAGAAAGCAGCTCCTCGCCGGTAGTTATAATTTCTATAGATTTATTTTTCATATAATATGCTAATGATACCTTGAATATAAAAATGTAGTACGTAAACTCTCTATAAAGAAAATAATTTTAATAGGAGTGGATATGAAAATTGATAATTGGTTAGAAGGACATTGGGCCTTAATTCTAGGCGCATCAAGTGGTTTTGGTGCAGAAGTTTCAAAAAAACTTTCAGAATATGGTGTAAATATTATCGGAGTTCACTTAGACAGAAAGGGGACCATGGGAAATGTGGAAGAAATTGTTTCCTATATTCAATCTAACGGATCAGAAGCTAAATTTTTTAATATTAACGCTGCTGATGAAGAAAAAAGAAATCATGTACTAAACGAAGCATCCACTTTAATTGGAGACAGTAATAAAAAGATTAAAATCCTACTCCATTCTTTGGCATTCGGCTCATTGAAGCCCTATCTTATGGAGGAATCATCTTCTAATGTTACTCAAAAGCAAATGGAAATGACTATAGATGTAATGGCCAACTCAATAGTTTATTGGACACAAGGAATTGTGCAACGGTCATTATTTAGTCCAAATGGAAGAATATACGGTATGACTAGTGCTGGTAGCAGAAAAATATGGCCTACATACGGGCCCGTATCAGCTGCAAAATCTGCATTGGAATCACACATTAGGCAGATTTCTGTTGAGCTTGCTCCCCAAAGAATAACTGCTAACTCTTTATGCGCTGGCGTAACTCTTACCCCAGCTCTTGATAAAATCCCTGGTAACAATGATATTATCGATGAAGCCACTAAGAACAATCCCAGCAATAGGCTTACTTTAACTAGCGATATATCTGGAAGCATAGTAGCCCTCTCGCATCCTGGAGCTGATTGGATTACTGGAAATGTAATTATGGTTGATGGTGGGGAAGAATTAACTTAATGAATAAAGATTTATATATTTATAATTCCCTTACAAGCCAAAAAGAACTTTTCAAAGAAACTTCAGCTAATGAAGTTTCTATTTATGTATGTGGCCCTACTGTGTACAGCAGCTCCCATATGGGTCATGCTAGATCAGCTATAGTTTTCGATACAATTGTAAGATTTTTGAAATTTATAGGTTTCAAAACGAAGTATGTTAGAAATTTTACAGATATTGATGACAAGATTATCAATAGAGGGATAGAAGAAGGTGTAAAGCCAAAAGACATTGCAGAAAAATATAAAACAGAATACATTGAGGATATGGAGAGCCTGGGCTGCCTTGAACCCGACTTTCAACCTTCTGTTTCTGAGAATATTCCTGAGATAATAACCCTTATTGAAGATATTATAAAAAAAGGTTTTGCGTATGTGAAGAATGGCGACGTTTATTTTAATGTACAAAAATTCAATGGGTATGGAAAACTTTCTAAACAAAGCATCGACTCAATCCTTTTAAATACTCGACTAGAGATAAATCCAAATAAAAATTTTGGTTTAGACTTTGCCCTTTGGAAAACTGCTAAAGAGAACGAGCCATACTGGGCTAGTCCATGGGGGAAAGGAAGGCCAGGTTGGCATATTGAATGTTCGGCAATGAGCAGAAAATATCTTGGAGAGAATTTTGACATTCATGGAGGAGGTAGAGATTTAATATTTCCGCATCACGAAAATGAAATTGCACAATCAGAATGTGTGTCAGATAAGAAATTCGCTAATTACTGGATGCATAATGGTCTAATAAATATCAACAAAGAAAAAATGTCCAAATCAATTGGAAATATAATTAACATCAGAGAAGGATTAAAACTATGGAATAAGAATATCGTTAGAACTTTATTCTTAACACATCACTACAGAACCCCTGTTGACTTCTCTAGTAAAAAGCTAGAAGAGATAGAAAAAACACTTTTGAATACTAAGAAAAGAGTTCCTACCAATGAGTCTTTATCGACTAAGTTTAGAGAACTTTGGGTTTCCGCAATGCTTGATGATTTTAATACCGCTAAAGCATTTGGTTACTATTTTAAGTTTATTAATGATGGAAGTCTTTCACCTGAAACTGACTCAGAAGTAAATGAATTTGAAGAAACAATGGGAATTAGTGGGTGGAGAGATGAGAATATTCAATCAAAAAAAGACACTGTAGTTGATGAAGAAAAAATCAAACAAATAATAGTTGAAAGAGACAGCGCCAGAAAAGATAAGAACTGGATCAAAGCTGATGAGCTTAGATATGAAGCTGAAGAGTTAGGAGTCAAACTAGTGGACAAAGAAGGCAAGACGACATGGGAGTCTTGTTAAATACCAATCAATTCTCTACCTTTGGCAATCACCGGCGCCTGAGTTTCACCTCTGCATCCGAACCAACAAGTAGTACATTTAGTCTTAGTAAAATAATCTGGAGTATAATCGGTGTAATGGCAGACAGCTGGCATTTCTGAGCACCTTTTGATATGACCATCAGGAGTTGCTGTTAAAAATGAAAATCCAGCATTACATGGGGGTCCATATCCATTTTGAAAGAATAATGGTACTTGCTCCAAGTAATATTCGCTCGAAACAATAGTATCCTTCCAATGCTTCTTTAGTGAAACTAACTCCTTTACAACTTCTGAGACTTTTTTAGTTTCGTCACTAATGAAGTGATCCTCGTTGTTTGCTTTCATAACAGAGTATGAACTAAAAGAAATATTCGCGCCCCACTCTTTAGCTCTTTTTGCCATATCAACTATCTCATCCAGGTTATCATCCATAATAATTGTATTAATAGAAATTGTCCTCTTGAGTTCAGAAGATATTTGGGGAATAAGCTCTGAGACATGATCCCACAATCCATTTACTCCTCTATTCTCAGAATGACGATCTCCTAAAAAATCCAATGAAATCGCAATCTGGTCTATCCCTGCAGAATAAAGAGCTTTTGCCTTATCCATATCTAACATATCGCCCTTTGTAATTATGCCGGTGTAGGTAAAATAAGAAGCAGATTTAATTTGCCTTATGATATCAACGATATCCTTTCGCATCATAGGTTCTCCACCTGTTACCATAACAACTAAAGGATTAATTTTCTTTATAAGATCCGTGTAATCATCTAATCTCTCTTCATGTTGAGTTTGCCAATAATCACAAAAATCGCACCTTGCATTACACTTCTTGGTAACTTCCAAGTTTACAAGCTTAGGAGCTCCAGTAAGCTTTGTTTCTATTAGCTTTGATAAACCTAAAAGCCCAAAGTTAAATGACTCTAGATAAGATTTGTTTCTGTCTAACATATTTTATTTAGATTCCTGTAAAAAATAATGAGGCATAAAAAGATTGTAATTTATTAATTTTTATAGTCAATTAAGGAAATAGCTTAAGTTTTAACTATTTTTTTAAGAATAATATTGGAATGATAATGCACTTGGTTTATGATTTTCAATATGAAGCTTGCGACATCAGAACAAATTAAAGAAATTGACAGGTTGGCAACCTCTAAGTATAAGATTCCGAGTTTGCTTAGAATGGAGCTAGCTGGTCTTAAATCCTATGAAATAATAATCAAAGAATATTCTCCCAAAAATACTTTAATTGTTGCGGGTACTGGAAACAATGGAGGAGACGGCTTAGTTGTGTCCAGATATCTGTTTCTAAACAAATATCGATGCTCAATAATTATTCTAGGTACATCGAAGATCAGGTCAGAAGATTTTAAAAAAAACCTTTCTATACTTAAAAAACTTGGAATAAAAATACTTACCGACTGGAAAGATGTAATTCTAAGTGATTATGATTTAATTGTTGATTCTATATTTGGCGTAGGATTGAATAGAGACATTAAAGCAGGAGCAAAAAAGATCATTGATAAGCTTAATAAATCTTCTATACCAATCTGCTCAATCGATGTCCCTTCTGGTTTGAACTCAAACAATGGAAAAGCTTATTCAGTATGCATCAAATCTCACACTACAATAACTTATGATTTCGCAAAACCCGGACTTCTTACTGACCCGGGTGCCAGCTTCTCAAAAAAAATTTTTATAGTTAAGCTTTCCACTCCAGAAAGATTATCAGATAAACTTAATAGCTTTTATGTTAACGACAGATTCTTCAACAACTTCTTCATAAAACGAAGTAGGTCTTCAAATAAAGGCTCTTTTGGACATGTTCTAATAATAGGAGGATCAAAAAATATGTCCGGCGCAGTCGCATTGTCAGGACTAGCAGCCTATAAGTCAGGTGCCGGATTAGTAACTTTATGTGTACCACAATGTATAAGCAATAATTTAAAAAGAAAGATTCCAGAAGCTATTATAGTTGATATTCCTAACTCTCAAGATTCTAATACAATTGATGAAAAAAAATTCTTAGCAACAGTAAAAGCTAATATTAGAAAGAAGCCTACCTGTGTAGTAATAGGCCCGGGTCTTGGTAACAGAAATGATTTAATTGCTATAATTAAAGACTCTCTCAAATTCTTTAATTGTCCTATTATACTTGATGCAGATGCATTAGGCATCGTTTCAAAGAATATGAGCATTCTAAATAAGTATAAAAATAGAATAATAATTACTCCTCATCCAGGAGAAATGTCTAAGATTACTAAGAAATCTATTTCATTCATCCAAAAAAATAGGATTGAAATTGCAAAAAAAGTTTCCAAGGATTTATCTTGCATATCAGTCCTAAAAGGATTCAGGACAATAACAGCAGACTCGTCAGAAAAAATCTATATTAATGGCTCCGGCAATGAAGGAATGGCAACAGGAGGAATGGGTGACGCACTGACCGGGATAATAGCCAGCTTCATCGGCCAGGGCTATTCAATGCTAGATTCAAGTATATTAGGAGTATTCACTCATGGAAAAGCAGGTGATGCTATTGCAACTAAAAATTCTAAGCGTGGTATTTTGGCTTCAGAAATAATTAAAGAGTTGCCGAGAACTATATTTAGCCTGGAAAACAATCCCGCTCTTGCACCGGAAATAGAAAAAGTTGAAAATGCTTAAAAAAGCTACACTTAAAGAAACCCAAGAGCTAGCTCATGAGATTTCACTTAAAGTTAACGATGGCAACATAATTCTGTTAAATGGCGAAATGGGGTCAGGTAAGACTCAGTTCGTAAGATTCTTATGTAGTAGCCTAAAAGTTAAAGACAGAGTATCTAGTCCAAGCTTTATTATTATGAATAAGTATGAAACAAGCGAGGGTTTAGAAATCTTCCATTTCGATTTTTATAGAATAACTGATATAAGAGATCTTGAAGAAATAGGATTATTTGAAATTCTCGAATCAAAGAAAGGTCTAGTTATTGTTGAATGGGCAAATATGTTTAAAAGCTTATTTGTGAAAGAAAAGAATATAATAGATATTTATTTTAATTTTATAGAGGATAATATAAATCTAAGGGAGATTTCAATACAGAGATAATATTAATATGGATTTAATAGTTCAAAAATACGGTGGTACAAGTCTGGCAAATGCAGAAAAAATTAAATATATCGCCCAAAATATTTCAAAACTAAAGAAACAAAAGAAGTCTATAGTTGTAGTTGTATCAGCTATGGCAGGAGAGACTGATAGGTTATATGACATAACTAAAACAATTGCAACAATTCCTAATGAAAAAGAGTACGACCAGGTAATGTCTTCTGGAGAAAGAGTCTCAGCAGGACTATTGAGTATGGCTTTAATGGAAATTAAAACTAAGGCTATATCTTTAGATCCATCTAAATTTGGTCTTCTCACTGATGACTTACATTCAAAGGCTAATATCTTATCTGTTGGAACAAAAAAAATTAAAGAGCTTCTAAGAAAAGGCTTTGTAGTGGTAATTCCTGGATTTCAAGGTGTGAACTCGAAAGGAGATGTTACAACTTTAGGAAGAGGTGGCTCGGATTTAACTGCTGTGGCTATAACATCTGCCCTGAAAGCTAAACATTGCGAACTACTTAAAGATGACGTTGATGGGATATATACTACAGATCCTAAGCTTTACAAAGGTGCGAAAAAAATAAGTTATATTTCATATCAAGAGATGTTGGAGATGTCGAGCCTAGGATCAAAAGTTCTACAGGCAAAAGCAGTTGAATATGCGAACAACTTAAAAGTTAATTTATACGTAAAATCAACTACTAAAATATCAAAGAAAGGAACATGGGTCATGGATGAAAAAAAAATACCACTTAAAGAGAAGAAAATTATTACAGGAATAACTCACGACTTAAAGCAGTCGAAGATTACCGTTTCAGGGATAGAAGATAAGCCCGGTGTAGCCTCTAAAATTTTTAAACCTATCGGTTCTGCAGGAATTGTAGTAGATATGATAGTCCAAAACATCAGCACTAATAATAAAACTGATTTAACTTTTACAATTCCAAAAGATGATTTAAATAAAACAGTTAAAATCTTAAAATCTAATATGTCCAAGATTAACTATAAAAAAATTATTCAAGATAAAGATATAGCCTTAATCTCTATTGTAGGTGCAGGCATGAAGACTCACACTGGAGTTGCAACTAAAATGTTTAATGCTTTATCGAAGGCAAAAATAAATATAAGCATGATTAGCACTTCGGAAATTAAGATTTCCTGTGTAATTAATCAATCGAAATGTAAAAGTGCAATTGAATCACTTCATAAGGAATTCAATTTAGGGTAAATATGTCAAAAGAAGTTGTAGTATATGATGTAACTCTTAGAGATGGAACCCAAGGTGAAGGGATTTCTTTTTCTGTAGAAGATAAAATAAAAGTTAGCCATAAAATAGATGAGCTAGGCGTTGAATATATTGAGGGTGGATGGCCAGGATCTAACGAAAGAGACGAAGGCTTCTTCAATCAGGCTAAAAAAGAAAATTATACTAACTCTAAAATTGTTGCCTTTGGCAGTACAAGAAGAGCAAAAAGTTCATGCTCTGATGATGCTAATATTCAAGCACTATTAAGAGCATCTACTCCATCAGTTACTATTGTTGGAAAAACTTGGGACTTTCATGTTTCTGAGGCACTTAAAATATCCAATCAAGAAAACTTGGACTTAATTTCAGATTCTATAAGCTACCTTTCAAGTCGTATTGACGAGGTCTTCTTTGATGCTGAGCACTTCTTTGATGGTTTCAAAAAGAATAAAGAATTTGCACTAGAGTGTATAAGTCATGCAATAAAGAGTGGTGCCAAAGGAGTAGTTCTTTGTGATACTAATGGGGGGACAACTCCATGGGAAATCTCTGAGATTGTCTCTAAGGTAAAAAAAGTTCACCCAACGATTGTTCTTGGCATCCATACACATAACGACTCTGGGTTGGGAGTTGCAAATGCCTTAGCAGCAGTAAAATCTGGTGCCAATCAAGTTCAAGGAACAATTAATGGGTACGGCGAAAGGTGTGGAAATTCAAATCTTTGCACAATAATTGCTAATCTTAATTTAAAGATGGGAATTCAGTGTGTTACAGAAGAAAACCTTAGGAAACTATATGGAGTTTCAAACTATATCAGCGAACTGGCGAACCTTCCTAGTGATATGAAATCTCCCTTTGTTGGTAGAAGTGCCTTTGCACATAAAGGTGGAATACATGTAAGTGCTATAGCTAAAAATAACCTTACTTACGAACACATTGAACCAGAAAAAGTAGGGAACTCAAGAAGAATACTTATATCTGACCTGGCGGGCCGTAGTAATGTCCTATACAAGCTTGACGAGCTAAAAATAAGAGATGGTGTATCCGATAAAAATATCTCTGATATTTTATCTCAGCTAAAAAAATTAGAAAATGACGGGTACGAATTCGAAGGGGTTGATGCTTCTTTTGAACTACTAGTGAAAAGAGTATCTGGTCAATATAGTCCCAAGATTGAACTTATTGAAACAGAAATAAATACAAGGCAGATCGTCCCTTCTAATGAATCTTCTGCTAAAGTTATTATTAAGATAGATGATCAGATTATGGAAAGTGTTGCGTCAGGTTCTGGACCAGTAAACGCTCTAGATTTAGCACTTAGAAAGGCCCTTACTGATAAATATTCATTCTTAAGTAATGTTGTTCTTACTGACTATAAAGTTAGAGTCGTTGGTGGGAACAAGGGAACAGAATCTCTTGTTAGGGTTATAATTGAATCAAGTGATGGATCAAGCTACTGGTCAACTATCGGAGTATCATCAGATATTGTAGATGCGAGCTGGAGAGCTTTGATTGATAGCATTGAATATAAACTTATGAAGATTTCCTAGCCGACTTCATATGTTTATCTAACGAAGATTTAAATTCACTTTGAACCTTCTTACTAGCTTTCTTTATTGGTCCTACAACCATATTGTCATAAGTATTAAAAGCAGACTCCTCAAGCTCTTTATCTTTTGAAGTTCGCGCCAATTTCAAGCATATAACCGTTATATAAAATATTGATTTAAATAAAGACTTTCTTGCCTCATTTACATTGTATTTCTCTAGATGCTCATTAGATTTTAAAAGCGCTGTAAAACCTTGGGCAGCAAACAAACTCATTATTTTAGATAATTCAGTAGAATTCTTTGTTTCAATTACTCTAATCAAAGGTGCTTCTAAAGCTGCTGAAAGTTGATCAGGTCCTTCAGTAAGAACTTTAGCTAGCTCTTCTAGTTTGTCCTTATCTTGGGTACTGAGAATATCCTGTATAGAGTTCTTAACATAATCAAGTGCATACGTATCCCTAATTTCATCTATCTCTAAACCCTTCTTCTTTAACTTCTTAATATCAATAATTTTTTGTAGCGTATCATGAGGATAGAGGATTTCAGGTGAAGATGATGATGCATCAACTACTTTAAACTTAGCTGGAGGTATAAGACCAAGCTCTGAATACATACTTATAGTCTCTTTTGGATTCGGGCCTAAATCTATTTTTTTCTTTTGGAGCGATACAATCAAGTCATGTAAATTAATTTTTTTCATCACATTAATTATTCAATCTATCAAAAATAAAGTCAAAATAAATTAAAAGTTAATCTTTCCTAGAAACAATACCAACCCAGCAAGTATTAGACAAAGTTTTGCCCCAGAAAGGAATATATGACTTTAACGTAAAAGTTTCGCCTTTATATTCTAATGATATGCTAAATTTTTCCTTGCTTACAGATAGAAAACTATATGAAATTGATAAGTTTCTAGTTTTTACTGACACCATCTCATCCTCAAGGAAATAATCTCTTAAATCTTCTAATTCCACCATCAAATTTGTCCCTGAAGAAAAAAAATTGTCACATTCTGGAACAAGAAACTTTCTTTTAAGTTCTCCTTCTATCGAAATAAAACAGAATTTCTTTTGTTCAACTATAGAATATTCGAACTCAATCATTTTATTCTTTACTAGCTAAATAGGAACGCATTCCATTAAGAACTAAACTCGGTTCATATTGATATTTAGAAAAATTCTTATTGAAAATATTAGCAATCCCCCCGGTTACTAAAACCTTAAATTTAAGATCGGAAGACTTCTTAATTTTATCCACTATTCCTTTTATCATTAAAGACTGTCCATTTATAAAACCAGAAGATATACACTCTTCGGTTGAACAACCTAACAATTTGTCTTTTAATAATAATTCCTTACTTTGAACAATAGAAGTGTTTCGAAGAAGCGAGTGGTGAGCAGTTAAAGCTCCAGGAATTATCAAACCTCCCATATGAAGTAGCTCCTTATCGATAACATCAACAGTTGTCGCCGTTCCCATATCGACAATTATCAAATTCTTTTTCGGTAACAAGAAGGTCCCTCCTAAACAACTGAAGAATCTATCTAGACCAAATGTAGTGCTATTTTTATAACTACACTTAAAGTTTTTAAACTTTCTTTTATTTAAAAACTCTAAAGGAATACCTTTTAAATTTTTAGATAAGACTTCTTTTAGCAGTGGATCGATTTCTTTGTTGACGCTCACAATGTAAATAGCTTTGATTTTATTCTTAGCTTTTAGTCCTTTTATTGTAGACGAAAGGTCCCTCTTTAGCTGAGGATAAGATGAATAGTCAATTGAAGAAATTCTTCCAATAGATGAGGATTTATTTATAGCCAATTTAATACTTGAATTTCCGCAATCTATCAACAACTTCACTCTTTTATTATAGCATTGACAAAGGTATTTATTTAGTATTCAATTACATCTAGATGGAGGATTCTTATGGACAATAAAGTTGACAGAATTTGCTGGGATTGCCCAGATCAACCGGTAAACAAGTGGGAAGTTAAAACGGCTGAAAAGAAAAGAGAAGGCTGTTTGTACACAATTTCATGCTCAAAATGCAGTAAAGAATCTCAAGTTTTTGGCTGGATGATTGGATGTGACTGCGATTCTTGCAAAAATCAGATGATTGGGGCAGCTAAATAATAGTTCCTTAAATATACTACGTGAGGTTTTTAAAAAATGGATAATAGGTTTATTGATAAGTTTGACTTAAGACTAAGGTCACAATTCCTAGACAATAAAAGTGTTTCCCCTAAAGAAGTTGAGAAACAACTTGAATCATTAGAAGATCAGTCTAGCAACATTGAAGAAATAATCATAGAAGAATCAGAGTCATCGGAGTAATTTAATTGAAATTTGAGTATAAAGTTTTAAATATTTCTGATTTCATTAAAATAGATGATTCTTCCCATGAACTAAGGATAGAAGAAGGCAATAAAATAAATCAAGACAAAGAGCATTCGGATATCACACAAAACAAACTCAACGAACTTGGCCAAAATGGATGGGAGCTAATCTCTATAACGAGCCAAAGACTCTTCTTTAAGAGATCAAATCAAGATTCTGTATAATTCTTAAATAATTACTTTTCTTCCAAAACTCTTTCTACTTCAACAGCTAAATCTTTGTCTACTTTATCAACATCCTTCCATGAATAAAAGTTATTCTTAACATTCATTGCTATATTATTAAGGTGTGCGTCATAAACGCCTTGGGCAGACTCGATTGACTCTTTAATGTCTTGCTTGTCTTCGTCAGACAAGCTTTTAGAGTTAGAACGAGAAGCTAGATTCTCCTTCTCCAACTTAAGTTTTAGCCAAACATCTTTAAGCTGAATAATGATATTTTCTTTTGCATCCATTGTACATACTCCCTAATTATTTTTTTATCTTTTAATTAGTACTCAGTTTTTTTATTGTAACAGCCCTAAGCACTATATTTTTCTCGGTTTTAGATTTTTTAAAAATATGTACCCATATTGCTTTTAACTTTTCCGCTGGAACGTCTTCAGTTGTTACAAAAATAAAATCTTTTTTTAATCTAAAAGTTTTGCCCCATTGAGTAACATTAAAATCTAATACTTGTTTGTCTATATTTTTATTACTAATGATATTGATCTTATATTCTCCTTCTGAAAGATTGCTATGAATTGCGATTGACATGATTGGCCCAACATACTCATTATCTATTATCATCTCTCCATTTGACCATGCTACTTCAGGATATGTGTTTATTTTATCATTTGAAAAATAAAAAAAATGTTTATTCTGCAAACTTCGAGGTTCACAATCTTTATTAATAGAAACACCTTTAGTATTTAAATCACTTAACATGTCAGAGGGTTCTTTCATTCTGCATGGACTTGGAAAGAGATAGAGAATTTTATCAAGTTCGTTAAGTGTAACTTCTTTAGTTGTCGAAATTTGATAAACTGGATCCCCCTCTTTGGGTATTATTGTAAATGATTCAAATTTATCTTTAAGATCTTTAATATTGAAATAAGAATACTCCCCAAAATATGATTTATTTTTACTTTCTACGAGAGGAGACAAATTAAGTGTTTCTTTAAAATCTTCGATCACCTTCTTTCCATTATCTAAGAACCCTGCTTTGTTTATTATAATCCCGGTGTAACCATAATAAGATGCATACTTAACCATAGCCTTAACATCACCAACCATCGAACTAATCTGTGAATTGATGGCACATGCAGTTCCTTCTTTAAAGGCCATCCATCCAAATTTTGTTTTCTTTTCTAGTAATAAGTATGACCATAAGTCCCCATAATAAGAGCCGTTAGAATGTCTAGTCTCAGGAAAGCATCGAAAGGGTACCTTAAGAATCATATCATCATCGGTGATGATGATATTTAAATCTTCATAGAATTCTTTTTGTGGAAGATATACTGATTTAATATTTCCGTACACAGGTTTTATTCCAAAAGGAGAAGATGATCCTCTAAAATCTATAAGTGAAAGTCCTATAATTAAAGAAAAAACAGATACCAGAAGAACTCTTGTTATAGTAAATATAATTGGTGACCTATGAAAACTCTTCCATGATATATCTAAATTATATTTCAATCTAATCTGATCTATTATAAATGCTGAAGCAACCAAAGAGATACAGCTAACCCAAGGAGCCACCCTGTAGTGAGATCCAAGAATTAATGAGTCTGTGAAAAGATAAAAGGCTGTTATTAGCCCACCTCTATAGAAAACAAGAAAAATAAATATTAATAATATCCCTAGGAAACTCATCCTTTTTGTAAAATCATCAGCATATTGACGTCTAAATGAGTAGACAATGGCCGCGCAGAAAGAAATGGCTCCTAGAATGCCTAGATATGAGGACAAGAAGTTAACCTTAATAGGCGTATTCTCAGTATAAATCGCACTAACTAGCCTAAAATAATACAGTACATGGTCCAATACAGGTGTAAAAAACTCTACTATTGAAATCCCGTAGACTGTAGAGTGACCAAAGTTTCTTGTCATATAGTTGTAAGAAAAATAATTATCTAACTTAAAAATAATATGTGGCAAGGTATTAAAGATAACGGTTAATAGTCCGACCACTATAAAATAATAAAAAACGTAAAGCTTATCTTTGTTTGAATCAGATGAAATTAACTCTTTTATTATTACAAAAGACAAAATCAGCAAGAAGTAGAATGAGTTATAGATACTTAAAGACATAGCAAAAAATATCACTAGAGCCGCTATAATTCCTTCCACTGAGAGAAGATTCTTAGTAAAAGAGTCATCCGGATAGGCTTTATGATAAAAATAATAGACCACGCCAATTAAAAGTGGGATTCCAACATTATTTATTACTACTGAAGTATGGACACTGTGAACTGTAATAAAAGGTATGAATGCATATAGCACACCAACTCCCAAAGCAGTTAGAACTGTGGTCTTAAAATAAAACCTCAAAGATAGGTACATGCTCAAAGAACATAGTGGAAAAAGTAAGTAATAAAAAGTTTCAAAGATACTAAGAATGTCACTTTTGAATAGTCCAATAAATAAGAAAAATAACCCTAGTACTGCTTGCCTCCAAGGCCAAAAATCATGAGTCATATTCAATGGTGCGCCCATATTAGGATTAGCATAAATACTACTAAAGATATTTTCGGAATACAGTTTTATATAAGTAAGTTCCCAAGCTGCATCTGAATGTAGCGAATATTCAAGGAAATTCTCTCCAACCATAAAGCTGGTTAGGAGAATTGCTATCAAGGGAGATGCAAGAACTGCTAAAGCCTCAACTGATATAGATAAAAAAGTTCTCTGAGACATTAGTTTCTTCCCTCTATGTAAGAATCAGTACCAGTCTTTATCCTTCTCACTGTAATCGATCTTATGCTTAGATTATCATTAGAGTTACCTAAACTCATAAGATTAAGCCAGAGAGGTTTCAATCGAGTACCAGAAACCGAGTCTTCTAAAATAAAACTAAGTTCCTTAGGAACTTTAAAACTTTTACCCCATTCTGAGATATTGATTGAAAACAGATTATTACTCAAGATAGCGCCATTGTTATCTTTAACAACAACTTTATAAGTTCCGGGTTTAAGTTTCATCGGGAAAGCAACACTAAGTATCTTGCCAACATAGTTTGGTTCTATCCTAAACAGACCTCCCTCAATTTCTATATTAGAGGCAGGAAAGATTCTATCGTCTGCAAAATGAAAAAAAGATTTATTATATAATTTTTTTATTTCACAATCGTGAGACATGTACATCCCGCTCTTCCTCAAAGAATAAATAATATCTAGTCCATCTTCTTTAACACATGGACTAGGAAAGATTTGGGCCATCTTACTTATTTCACTCTCATCTAGATTAACTGGATTAATTATTGAGATTTTATTAAGAGCATTACCTTCGATTGGTGTAACCCTTAGACTACTAAAGTTATTTTTCAACTCATTAATATTAAAATATAAATAATTTAAGTCTATCAATGGATCGAGATTAAACACTTCTTTCATTCGCTTCTTTAAGCTTAGTCCGTCATCTATAAACCCTATTTTTTCAACCATAAGCCCGGTGTATCCATAATAAAGAGCATATTTAATCATCTCTTCTATGTCACTCGACATAGAGCTGAGTTGACTGTTGATATTACATGCAGTTCCTTCTTGAAATCCAATGTTTGAGAATCTTATAGGCTTATTTATCAGAAGATAAGACCAAAGATTACGATAAGTTGTACCATACACATTCTTTGTCTCTAAAAAACAAACATAAGGAATCTGGAGAATAACATCTTCTTTTGTTACAATCTTGTCGAGTTCAACAAAAAAAAATTTTTCATTCTTTAATCTTTCATCTTGTATAGGAATATTTTTCTGAGTAAAATAAGGACGACTTCCCCTCATGTCCAACAAGGAAAACCCAATAATGACAACAAAAAGGAGTATTGAGATTCTCTTCAAATAAGGTTCTGTAAATTCTGAAATAAGAAATCTACTTTTAAAGCTTTTCTTGTATAGATTATGTAATATCAATCCCCCGCTCATCCAACAAAGACAGAAAATCCATGGCGTTATTCTATAGTTAGACCCAAGAGTTAGAAAATCAGTATACAAATAAAAAGTGGTCATAAATCCACCTCTAACAAACATGAACAGTAAAAATACTAACAATACTGCAATAAAACCTATTTTTTTACTAAAATCTTCTCTGGTATTATTCGGCTTAAAAAAATATCCCACTGAAACAAGAAATGATATAATCCCAAACACACCCAAATAAGAAATATTAAAAAATTCTTTAATTTGAGTTCCTTGAGAGTAAAGCTGATTGAAGAATTTGAAGCTATCAAAGATATGATTCTTTATTGGAATAAAAAAATCTACAATAGAAACTGAATAAAGAGTCGTATGGATAAAGTTTTTTGCGATATATCTGAATGTAAAATGAGAATCAATTCTAAAAACTAAATGAGGGAATATGTTAAATAAAATTGCTAATAAATTAACCATAATCAAGATGGATACTATTTTTATCTTTACTCTATCTCTGTCGGAAGAAATAGCCTCCCTAATTAACAAGAAGACTAAGAGAATTAATGAGTAAAAAGAGCTGAACATACTTAAAGTTGCGGCAACGAATAATATAAGACTGATAAATAAGACCGACTTAGTTTTTAATAAATTTATAAGGGTATTGTCTGCTATTTTCTTAAAATTTAAATAAAATATTGAGCCCAAGACTAGTGGAATTGATACAACACTAATCAAAACCTGGCCATGTTGAATATTGTGACTAAACATGAATGGCATAAAGGCATAAACCAAGCCTATGCCTAATGAAATAAGACTAGGAAGTTTAAGAAAAAACCTCAGAGACAAGAACATTGATAACGCCGATAGTGGGAACAAGGAGTAGTAAAATATTCTGTATATCTGAAAAATATCTTCTTCAAACAAACTAATAATAATATAGTAAAGACCTATTCCAATATTTCGCCATGGCCAATAATGCTTATCAGCCACTAAAGGAGCCCCCATAAGAGGATTGTCAAAAATATGGCTAGTCAATCCTTGCACATATAATTTTAAATCTGCAATTTCTAACGTTGAATCTAAATTGTTGAGCAAAACATAGTCTAGAAAATATTCGCCCGCTATATACTTAGAAATTAATATGGCTATTAAAGGTGCAAGAAGGCAGAATATAGCATTATTATACTTTTTAATAAAGCTTCGCATATTTGAATATACCACATTAGATTTACTGGTTAAGGTTTAATTCTAAGTGTTGAAAATGCGCTTAAAGCCTTTTCTCTTGACTCCTTCAAGTCCACTATAGGATAAGGATAGTTGACCCCAAGTATAACATTGGAGGATTCTAGGACTTCCATCGGAGCCTCCCATGGACTAGAGATAAACTTGTTTGGTAGATTATCTAATTCTGGAACATACTTCCTAATATATTCTCCGTCCGGATCAAATCTGTTCCCTTGTGTGACAGGATTAAAAATTCTAAAATAAGGAGCTGCGTCCGCTCCAGAACCCGCAACCCATTGCCAGCTAGCACTATTTGACGCCAAATCTGCATCAATCAAGCAGTCCCAGAACCATCTTTCTCCCTTACGCCAATCCAACAGGAGGTTTTTCACCAAAAAGGATCCAACTATCATTCTAACTCTATTGTGCATATATCCGGTTTGCCACAACTCCCTCATCCCTGCATCAACAATGGGATATCCTGTTATCCCTTTTTTCCATTTATCAAACAAAGCTATATTGTCAGTCCACGGGAACTTATCAAATTTTTTTTGTAAATTCTCCTTAGGTAAAGAAGGAAAGTGATAGAGGAGATTATAAGAAAACTCTCTCCACCCTAGTTCACTTAAAAAATGTTCAAGGTCATTCTTAATCTCAGAAACATTTCTTTTAAGTTTTGCTTTATGCCAAACCTGATTAGGAGATATTTCACCATAATGCATATAAGGAGACAGTTGAGATACATTATTCTTTGATGGAAAGTTTCGACCATTTTTATAGCCTGAGAGACCATTCTCAATGAAGTAATCAAGCTTTTCCCTGGCGCCCTCCTCTCCAGGCTTCCATAATGAATCCATTTCACTGTACCATTTAATTTTAGGAATCAAACTTAAGTCCTCTAAGGACGAAGAGCTCTTATCATCAAAAATTAAAGATTTTAATTTTGGAGCTGCTAAAGGCTTTCTAGGCTCTGGGGCATTTAGACATCCACGCTTGAAAAAAGGAGTGAAAACCTTATACGGAGTTCCGTCAGATTTTAGTATGTCCCAAGGTTCCCAAAGTAAAGATGCATTAAAGGTCTCGATATTTATTCCTTCATCTAAAAATTTTGACTTAATCATCTTATCTCTTTTAATTCTCCATGGCTCATAGGATCTATTCCAAAAAATACTATCAATATCAAACCTTATGGATAATTCTTTTAATATCTCAAAAGGGTCTCCAATATAGAGTGATAAATTATTTTTTAGACTTGTCTTTAAGCTTATTAAAGAGTTGTGGAGCCACCATCGGCTTGCAGCCCCCATTTTAAATTCTCCCGAATTTAAATCATCAAGAATATATACTGGTAAAACATTTGCATGTTGTAGAGACTTTATTAGCCCAGGGTTATCATTTATTCTTAAATCTTGTCTAAACCAGAATATTGCGAAACTGTTATTAGTTGCCAATGAAACCTTCTATAAAGTAAGAAATTTATTTACCAAATTACTATAACTGATAATAAATTTAAATTATTTAAGTTAGAATTTAATTCTGGTAGGTAAGCTTATAGTTAGCTATCCCAAAAACAATATTCCTTGGGTCGCCATTCTCTATATGAGGAGAATTACTATTAAAACGTACGATTTCTTTACCTGGTTCTACCAACACACTTAAGGTTGTGGTTAATCTATCTACAACTAAGAACTCCTTTAATTGATTGTTGTAAGAGACATATATACTTGCAGGACCTTTTTTACTTGAGGGTCTAACAAGATCAAGACTTATTTGAACTTGCTTAGGATTGTTAGAAGTATTTACAAGAATTAAATAAGAATCGCCTGATGACCATCTCCAGTAATTTACTTTATTACCTTCTTTAATTTGAAAATCTTTGTAACCAATAGCAACAATTTCTGATTTAAATTTACTAAAATCATACTTATCTGAATCTATTGTAGCTTCATAAGATATAAATTTTAAAAAATCATACTCTTGCTTACTAGAGTTAGCGGTAACATTTTGCTCTTTATAATTGTAAAGCTTGTAATTTTTAAAGTTAATTTGTAATGGTATTTCATCAGCAAAAATAAACTGATCAATTTCAGCTAATAAAACAGAACCACTAATGTAATTCTCGCCTAAGAAATATGAAACTCCATAGATCTTTCCATCTAATTCCTTTTCAGATTGATACTCCTCAACACACATATCAAATCTTTTGATACTACTAGCATTGCTAGTTGGATTTATATCACAAAGGTTCACCTTCCTGCCCGATTTTAAGTTATAAAAAAGATAATAATCTGACGGGTACCTCTGGAATCTTATAAGCAAGTCTTTTTGAGTAACATCAGCAAATAAATCTGAATCAAAAGATTTCCCTAATAGATCTCTTGGGTATTTATAAAACTGATTAGATTTTTCTACAATCAAGATATTCTCTTCACGAGTTATTGTTCCAATACTAAAGATCAATATCCATATAAATAAAAATACTATCTTTTTAT